>JADMIO012986126.1_pt1 | contig 86686 bp, 83 predicted proteins | sample 8958161 | NCBI WGS metagenome assembly JADMIO01 (sample SAMN16585339, study PRJNA669376) | soil metagenome | isolation source: Crop rotation soil | place: USA: Cullars Rotation, Alabama | collected 2011 | reverse complement strand
CCGCGACTTCAAGTCACGTGAATTCCAAGCTTCGGATCCCACTGTGCTGGAAAGCTGTTTTCAGAAATAGCCATTCTCAAAGTATAAGGAACTCAGCACCAGGAAGAAATCGATAAGATTATACACGTTATGCAATTGCTAAATAAAAACAATCGTCGACGTAAATAGACTAGCTTCATTGTACTGATCCAATCGACCAGTGTATCAGACTCCGTAATTTTTCTCTAGACCACACAGCTAAAGAAATCTGTAATTTCAAATCGAATAGAACCATATGTACCGAACGTTGTGTTTTCTACCATCGAATGACTTGTTCTGATTGTCTAAGAACCCCCACCATGCAATAAATCAACTCATGCTCGGCATGGACCACCCACCGTCCAAATAATGTCTTCTGCAGCTACAAAAATTGAGAAGAAAAATGAAATCTCTCGTTTCTTTTTCTTTTTCATCATCTTGTGTATTCGTTACTAGTGTTGCTGTGGTTGTGAAGACATTGAAAGCAATCGTATCAATCCACCAATTCAATTGATTCGCAAACTTGGTCCACTCTGATACACAAATCATCAAATCGTTGCCGAAAAAGCAAGAAAGAGGTGAAGAAATATGACATTAGCAACTCGCAATTTGCATTATCAACCGCATATGAGAGAACCAGTTGCCTCGATTTGGAATGAGAACCCGATGGCGGTGAAGCGTCGTGAGGCAGATGTTCCTATCAGACGTCCAATTATAAATCCTGAACTGTATTCAGAACCAGTGCCCAAGTGAGTGTGACATATCGCTGGCAGAATGACTAATCGTGATTCTACTTTAGAAAAGCGAAGACATCCTCTTGTCGTCCAAGTTTATTGTTGATAGCTTGTGGTGCTATTTTATGCGGTCTTCTTATTACCGCTGTTACTGTACCGATTGTTGTGTTCACTCATAGAGAGACGAGTAAGCAGATCACCCGTACAACGGGCGATAAATTCCAAACAAAATCATTTTGTTTTTGTTTTATCAAGCTACTAGCACGACCAGCACTACGACAGGTAAATAGCGGGTCTCCCTTTCAACTATATCCGTAACTTCTATAGTCTAAAGTATGTGAATTTATAAACTACAATCATGCACAAGAGATAAAGCTCATCCGATTCAGTTCATGTTAGACAGATTGAATGATGATTGTATAAAGTGCATTTGCGTTTTTTTTCTATTCCAACAACACTTTAGCCGTCACAATTTGTTCAACAACGGCTCTAACAACCACAGTCACAGCTAGCTCACTTCCTAGTCAATGTACGACTTACACAAATATCACCGATGATGACACTCGCAATGCTGCTTATGCAGGAGGTTCCTCATGTGATAATCTTTTTGGTGGCACATATATATGGATTCGTTTCGTCGGAACAGGTGGCACTCTTATAGCCAATTGTCCCATTAACGCTCTTCAGTGTGATACACAAGCAACAGGTTGGTATTCTGGTGTGTATCCATCGCTAGCCGGCTCCATAACATCTGGGCTTATGTGTTACAATGACGGTGCTAGTATATGCACTTATAATTCTGTGACTCTGATCACGAATTGTAATGGATTCTACATATATTATCTAACTGATCCGCCCGGCTGTCCTATACGATATTGTACTATCTGAATTAACACAACATTCTTTATGGCATCATTCACCCACATATATATATATGTAAACGTAATGACTACTGTGAATATTCTGAAATAAAGTCATCCATGCATGTATTTTTAATCATGGTGAGAGCAAACAGAGAGAGAACGAGAAATATTTGCCTAGCACACGTGATCATATCATAATCACATAAATCAAAAGTTCATATAACTTTATGTTCACACAGACAACATTTCGGAAAAGAAAAAAAAATCATTACAACATAAGACGAAGAAACAAATGAACAGAGGTCGCCGATTCTCATCAAACAGGATCATCAGCAATGGTAGCATAGTTCGCGTTTCCTACGATCAACGACAATTCATTGAAATTTTTCTATTCAAATTAGAGATAATTACCTGCTGTTTTCTCATATTCTTCTTTCAAACACCGATAGATAAATAGATATTGATGCTAAAATGCAACAGATCGATTAGAAATCCATGTCTCTGTATGCGATTGTGCTTACTTCATTCTGAACCATTTTATCGCGAGATTGTCGCATCTCAAGTACCGTTCCGTACACATCGAGATGACCGTAGAAAGGCAATTTGTCAAATTGTTGCAGTAGACGATCGAGGGCAATAAATGTGCCACTACGACCGACACCGGCACTGCAATGAACTAACATAGGTCCATGATGATCCGGACGACATTCCGAACGAATCAAACGGATAAAATCAACTAGAACATCACTATGGGTTGGCACTGTATGATCATCCCACATTTTGAAAGCATAATGTTTCAATGAACGAATCTCGTCATTCTAGATCCAGAGACGATCGAATGTATTATCAATAAATATAGACAATACCGACCTTTTTCAACTGAATATAACGTAAATCATAGGCAGATGTATCAACACAGGCCGTAACTGATACAGAGATCTCACCAAACATTTCAACTTGATCCAAATTCAATGGCCAATAACGTTCGCATTTGTTCTGGAAAAGAAAAGAAAAAATTCATTTCTTTTTTTCATTGAAAATCGGTTGTATGAATAAGAATCTAATCTGCCGTCTGTTTCTAATATGTCAAATATAGCGATAGTTCAACTTGTCCATCAACAATAAACGGACGGTCTTTGTTTAGGATAATTCTATATTAAGGATAGTCAATGTTCACGATAAATACAGTTGCATTTCTTATTTGAAGATGACGATTGAAACAAATATGTTGTCATTGGCTGGCATGGAGAATTGGTTTCATATGGATCGTATGACATTCGAACGTCTACTTGACGAAGAATTGGGCATTAATCTTACTACGAAATTATTTTCGATCGATTTCGATAGTCCAATTTCGTTTCTAATCGCCGATACACCACACGAGATCATCGGAAAAATTCAACAAACATTGAGCAAAATGATTTGTTCGAAAATGATTTGCAAGGATTCTTGTGTGAAATGTTCACTTCATCCATCATCCTATGCGAAACTTGTCTGGTTTCTTCAACGTTTACTCATCATGAGTCCATTTACTAAATCTCTGATGAAACCACACATCGACAAAATCTGTGTCGGTGATGAAAATACGATGCGACAACCGCACGACAAATGTTTCGACGAACACAACAAATTCTCGCCGTCGGCCACCAACACCAACAATCAACGACCAACTCAAGTAAGAACCTCGTCATAAAGCATTTCACTCAATCATTCTTCGTTTTCTTTCTTTCTCTCTTAGTACGAGACAACCACTGCAGAATATATAGTGACGGTGGTCTGTATGCTTCTTATCGTTGTTCTACTTGTTATTGGTCTGGTTCTCTCATGATTCGCAACATCTGTAATGACGCAAACTTGCTCATTGAAAGCGTCTTGACCATTCTCTAGACTTTCGATAAAATGTCTTCTGTGATTGATGTATGTTGTTTTGTAATAAAGTAGACGATTGATGTACTCAGCAGTTCAACATCGTACAGTTTCTCGAGCTATTGATGGAGTGATATGATTTTTACCGGATATCACTCGTTGGAAAATGAGAAATCCTTCTATCTACAATAAGTTCACTTACAACGCCTCGTTCGATCAAACCCGTAAGCATGACCATAATTCTGACATTTTGCTCCCAAACCATTCTCCAGTGATCATCAATGGTTGTTTTGAGTGGAGCTTGACATGCAATGTAGTCACGAGGCTTGTGCACACCCTGAAAGTCATTATCGGTTAGATTTTGCTTTTCTTTTCGACAAATCGACTCACACTGATGAAATTGGCATTGATATAACCCGGATCACATTCATCAACAGGAACTAATTTGACACGAGAATGTTCATCTGTCCGAAAGACAAGAAAGATTTGACTTTAGTCGAATTCGAATCGATACTCACAAGGCAAAATATCCTTGTAGCGATTCTTAAGAGATGAATGGTCACATTCGCTAAATGCTGGTGGTGCGAGAAGACTAATTTGAAGTTTCTAGAAAAATGGATTTTTCATTTTTGCAAACAAATTCTATCTGAGAACGAACACTGAATTCATCGGATGCATTGAAATGATTGTTCGCAATCAACAATTCGTATTCGGACGGCAAATCTTTGATACGAATCGGTCTAGATAAAAACATCATATGTCAATTCGTCTTCCAGATATTTCCTTACCTTGATAGAAGAATTTTCCTAAAAGAACAAAATCAATGTGAAAAATGATAATTGTCTATACTTGTCTGAATCCGTCGGATGAATTTGTTTTGAACCGGAATATCTATTTTTGGTAAATTGATTTTTAGAAAAAAGTCATCTGATCGTTTCTTACATATTGACTTGATTGACAATATGACTCAGTTTAGTGTTCGTCTTCAAATTGTTGGTTGTTGTTTGCTGTTCAGAATGGATATATTGTCGTGGACCCGAACGAATTCTGTGTGTGATGGTCAATGAAAGAGAAAGGATATATGATCGAAATCTTACTGTCGACGTCGTCGATGAGCAAATAGAATTCCGACCAATGTGAACAAAATGAGAACAAGTAGAATGCCGAGAACACACGGAATAACAATCGATAATGGATTGTTGTTTTCTAATTTTGGCAAGGGAGAACAATGGAGAAATCATACAGTGTACAGAACTGACTTTTGAGTGCTTCGGGTATTTTATCGGGTGTCAGAATGAGATGCGATTCGATGACATTCGACACGACCGTTTCCCATCCAACACGTCTCGTTTCCACATAAATTCGGTAGAGTTCATTGAGACGAAGATCGGTGCAGATTGTTGAATTGACAAGTAGGCGACGTTCTTTCGACGAACTCACCTGACAAACCAACACCAATTGATCAAAACATCCCACTGGCGGATCATAATCGACACGAATCTCTTTCGAAATAATCGATGTCGAGATCAATCGAAGATTGCCAACAGATAGCAATGCTAAACACAAAGCAGACATATTTCGCAAACCGAATACAAAGAATCTACGTGTTTGAAAGATGATCGTCGTGTCATTCGAATTGTTCCATTGCAAATCACATTCGGATGCGGTGCAGACGGAAGTGAGATTGGGTGGAGTGAATAACACTTGCAATTGATAGCGACAACCACAACGAAGGTGATTGCAATCAGCAACGATTGCTGTCGACGATTTTTCCAGGGAAATGCATTCGGTGGAATAAGTCATGGGAAAAGGAGTGATCGACTCGACGGCACAAGTGCTACTCATGAATTCACTGGTTTTCCAAGTGCGAATTCTCAACATTGGCGGATCTGATTTGACGATGAAGTAACAACGAGAAAGATCAGATTCATTTCGACTCACTTGTATTGACCAATTTGAATGTGATTTGTTCTGACCAGATGAAAAGATTCTCGTACGGGTCTCGACGATTGATGACAGACACATTGTAAATCGATGCTGGTTGCAGTTGATTGAAGACATTGGATGTCGAACAATTCTTTGGACTATTTTCACGAAATAATTGAATACAATAGAGAAATCCGAGTGAGGATGAATCAGGCTCAGTGACCAATACAATCAAAGTCGAATCTGATTTTCGAAGAATTTGGGTGATCATCGGCTTGTCAACATCTAGAGAAATCGAAGATTGATTTGCAGTTTTTTTTTTCTTGTCTGTGATAGTACCTGTTTGAATATGATAATCCGTTGTTTGAAGAAATATTGGCCAATTGATTTGTGAAATGTTCAATTCGAGTCGATAGATGCTGCCCGATGTAAGATTCGTGAATAGGGCCATTCGACGCGTGTTTTCAATCGGAGTTTTTACTGAATTGCTTTCGAGATTTCTCAAACGAGCTTGAACATCAAACGGATGGTCGAGCCACATGAATCGAACTGCTGTTCTATTAACAAATTCGTGTCGAATGGTTTCGATCGATATTGGACTGAGATCTGTAGTCAAAGAAATGGTTTTTCTTATGTCAACCAGTTGATGAGAATTACCTGTTCGGACATGACATGTCCCATTTTTCTGTCCGTTATAATTCGGGAGGACTTTTTTCAGTCGAGCTACAATGTGATACTCTCGACCGGCTTCCAAACGAAATTGTTTGGTTGAACAAGTCCCATTCGGCAAGTATGGATCACACGATGTTATCATCGACATTCGATTCTGTTCAGTCACTGAGAAAATCGTCAAATTGCTGTAATCCGAAGCAGTTAGATTAGCCCAATAGAATACAATCTGTTGATTGGGTCCATTCAGATGACACCAAAAATGTAAATCTTCCAAATCTAGAAAAGAATCGAATTGTTTTTGACAGTTCAAAATAACGATTCTCCGTCGTACCTGTATAAACAATTGCGACATCACCCGTAGGTGGTTGACCATCGTCATTCAATGTGTAATAAGTGACCACAAACCATTGTGCTGGAGGCAAACGTTCGAATCGGCACGTATAGAACGGAGTTAATCGGGATGAAAAATCAATAGAGCACGATTGATTGCTACCAGATAGTTGAACAACTAATCGATGAAACATGCCAGGCAAGAAAAATAATGTCTGAATCGATGTCGAACTGATCGTTGCATTGAGATATTTCGGTTTGGCTGCCGCTGAAGAATTCAAACACGATTAAAAAAAATCATCCGACAAAGATCAAAAAACACTTGCCATAGAGTTCTTTTCGTGTTGATAGACTGATGTTACGTGTACCACAGAGAACATACCCGTCGGCTATATAATGAACACCTGTCATAAGGAAGATTCAAGATTTGTTTTTCCTGTTCTGAAGAATATCATTTGTCTGATCATACCATAGGTGAAATTGTCACATGTCAAATGGCCCTGATGTTTTGCCGGAAATGGACATCGTTTTATTTCAGATGTCGATGTAGCTCGAAAGATCAACGTTAAATTCGATTCACGTCTCGATGGACATGTACTATTGATCAGAATATCCACTGAATAATAGTACTGTTGTTCGACACGAGGTGGTTTGACAGTCAACGAGATGATTGATAAGAGCAGAGGTACTAGAACATCACAACAACTGCAATTGAAAGAAACCGAGAGAACACAAGCAGACGAAGAACAATAACCTCACCCACAACAGCCATTCTTAGACTAAAACGCACTTGCAAACAATCGATTTCTTTTTCTTATTTTTCTCAGTGGTTATAAGATGCCACAGAAAGATGAGACCACCTTATCAATCGTTTAGATGGAGTGAGTAAAGAGATCGAATGAGAGAAAAACATCAAAACATTCTACCTTCAAGAGTGTCGGATGGGAGAGAAGATGTTATTGTGCTGTCTGCAAACGTGAATATATTATCAATGGAACTCGTTCTGTAGTAACTCGTAGTTGTTTCTTTCAATGAAGACGTTTCTGCGAATATTGTTGACAAGATTTCGGTATTTAACGTAGTGACTGTGTACACTTCTGCAACATCGGTGCTTTGTAGATGACAAGCAGACATGATCGTTTGATCATTCCATATGAATATCTGAAGATTATCATCGAATTTGTAGATTGACTTGTTTTCAAATAACTTACCAACACAAATATTCTCCAAGTTGACATTGACAGAAACAAATTTTTGCCGTTCGATATTTCTTTGCGATCGGTGCCGACAGGAAAACGTTTTACAATCACAGTGGCATTTTTACTTTCTCTTCCTCTCATCACACACACACGTACGGCGATTCTTTCTCTCCATGGACGTCTGACGTAATAGTGATAGAGCCAAAAGAGAAGGAGAAGAGTAAAAAAAAACTCATCTCCTTTTTCATTCATCAACGAGCTGTGCCTTGCGAATTCTCCTTCTATTTGGCACGATTCATCGTGGCGCGTGCTTACCATTTCATCTCTGATTATTTTCTCTCTGCCTCATGTTCTGTCGTGGGAAGATAAATTAGCTAAAAAAAAGAAGCATGTACAGTATTAGTTGCATTGGAAAAATGTGAGATCCATGAGTAGCAATTGTACTGTTCTATTTCTTGCCACATGATTCGACAGGACGAGCGAAGAGTTTTAAAACTTGGTGCCGGTAAATCATGCGATATATTCCGATGAAGTTCTAAGTGCTCACAACGAGTTCGAAAAACATGTGTACTTTGTTTACACAATATTTATTTATTATAAAACATTGAAGCTAGTACACAAATAAAAAGATACGACAGCAAATGTAGAAGAAAATGAGATTAGATGAGGAAACGAAGAATACTACGCAACAACAAATGGTTAGGATCGAATGTGAGTTCTTCGGTTCAATTACGTACGGTTCGTGCTGATACGGCAGTTGGTCGAATTAAATTGGTTTGTGGGTGGATTCGTGCGTCATTGATTTGAGATATTTTCAACATTAATCGAATGAGCTCTTTCTGTAAACTGGAGCTGATAGAATATGAATGCATATTGAAAATGGAACGATTATGTAGGCAAAAAAAGAAGGCACGGTTCGGTATGCAAGGCTAATATCAGGTAGACTATGCACAATGGCATGTAGAACACAAAAAAGCAATCCCTTGCAGAAGAAGCATTCGAATTAGCTGACCTTCAGTATGACGAAATCGCGCCGTTGCAAGTGGTTAATAGACCAAAAACTGCCATCGGACAAGGCACAACAAGAGCAAAAAGAACACTCTGCAAGATTGTGCATACTTTCTTGCAGAGAGTATTATTCCGAACATTGCATTCAAGGACATCGGTTTGTTTTAATTCGGTTAAAGCAATTGTATTGATGAAAATCAATGCACTTAGAATATCAATAATTGAAATTGTCCAACGAGCCACGATTATATTGCTGAAGCGGCGTAATTGGACACTTGTTCAACTAGCACACAAGCGATCGATCGAGACGAGAACAATGAAGCAGAGCGATAAGAATGGACATACACACTGACACTGAACTGTAGTAGGTTACATAGGAACAGAGAAACATTTTCTGTAGATATGTCGTATCCATTGGCCAGCACAATAGACGAGAAAAATTCAATAGAATAACTTGTAGATGGCTAATGCGAGGAAATAACAGGGGCATGCATGATGACGTCAATTTGGTCGAGTGTGTATTGCAAGAATGAGAGCATTGCTCACGGCATCCAAATCGATAATGATTGGTAAAATGACTCGCACCAGTTGAATAGAAAGTTCTTCAAGCGAGTCACCCATTGATACTCTTTCAACTGCTACTCAAATGCAGAGAAATATTCACTCGTCATCAGTTAAAGCATTTGGTTGTTCAAGATAGTTTTTAGAGATTTTTCGTTACAAAGATAAGCTCATTGGTGAAGAATTTTTTTATATATTCTTTTTTATTTAAGCGAATTTTGTGAACTGTATGACCAACTTCTATCTCTCGTGAACACAAAACCAGCAGAAGCTTGCTTCATCTAAATCATCCCTTTAGGAAAAACATATTTTCAGTATTGGAATGATATCATAAATGAACACAGGACATGAACTCATCTTGCATCGGAAAGATGTACTTGATGTAGAAGATACGTCAGGTACATCATTTTCATGTGTCACAAACAGTGTTTCTTGAACAAGCGTGTGTATGACAGACTGAAAAGACTCCCTCTCGTGAGATATATTTACAACATATTCAGCCCATGATTATCCTCACAGTAGGAGCGTGTAAGTCTGTATTGAGCAGGTTGATTAATTTCGCGAGTAACGTTATACATAGCTGCAATTTGCAGTCTACTTGACTTAAGCTGTAAAAAGACGTATCGATCCAAGAATCGCTGATCAATTTCATTTGAATTCTCTCCTGAAACGACTTCCTCTGAAGCATATGTAGTTCGAAGCGACTCGCATATTTTTTCCGTGCAAAGCATCATGGATTTGTGGTTGAACGGAACGATGTGCTGCCGCTGAATTTACGTCCTAAAACTTCCCTTTGCAGGCAGGAATAAAGTGAAACGAGATCAAGCTTGTTTTTTTGCTTCAAAATACCTTCGGATGTGAATCGATGTAGTTTTTGCTCTTAACGTTTTTCGTTGTTGCGAACATCGACCTTGAACAATCCACACCCTTATCTAAAGAACAATTGTTTGATCGCGTGATGTTTTTTCTTCGATTGTATCAATACTCATACGACAATAAGTGCACACGTTGATGCGATTAATCAATGCGCAATAAACATGACGTTAAAGGTAACAAACAAAACGTTACACATGCTCTACTATTAATAGTAGGGCTTTGTGATTATCTTCGTCTTGATACCGCTCGACAACAACACGAGAGAAAGAGGAAGAAACATAAAGATATAAAGACAAACGTTGGTTATACCATTTGCACATACATATTTCATATTTTTATTATTATCAAGTATACGCACAATCGAATTATGTGGGGACAACCAACTGGCGGTAAGTAGAAAGGATGAAAACAAAAATTGTTATTACAAATTTTATTGTTAGGAGAAGTTGGTGGTGATATGGGTTTAGGCCGTAAGTACTTTCATTATTTTTCATCCGTTTCCTATGACGTGCATAATTCATAGTTGGTGTGGGTGGTAGCGCTTTCGGCAATGATATTAATGCTGGAGTCAATGCTAATGCCAACCTTGGCCTCGGCAGTGGATATGGTGGTTATCCAGGTGGTGGATATGGTGGTTATTCAGCCGGTGGATTTGGTGGTTATCCAGCCGGTGGATTTGGTGGCTATCCGGGTGGTGGTGTTGGCGGTGCTTACAATGGTGGCTTTACTGGAGGCGCCTACGGGGCACCGGGTGGATTTGGCGGCAACATGTATGGAAATGGTGGATTCGGTGGTGGTGGTGGCTTCTACTAGATAAGAAACCGTCGTCTGTTATAGTTATTCTATCTTGTAATTTTTTTAAATGTCGGACAGTCTTTTAACAAACACGATGTACATCAAGAAAAAACCACTCTAAAAAAAATCTTTTAGTAGCGCACTCATCTTCTCTTGATAAAATGTTCACGCTTCCGTAAAAAATAGGAGAGACCGATGCTCGTGTATCGATTGACACCACTATTGCCTTCTCAGAGTTCTGCAGTTGTGTTTCGGTGACGGTCAGATCTGATACACCATTTCTGGTATTCTCGAATGTACGTTTTTTTGTTACTTTATACTTGATTGTGTCCAATTTTACATATGCAAGTATCGTTTCAACATTACTTTCTGTCTAGATGTGCGCAAATGATATTTGATGTTGTTTATTGATACCTGCGCACGGCGAACGCTAAAATTATACTGTTATTCACATTCGTTAATTGCGTGAAAAAATAATATTACACCAGACCCTGCATGGGATGGGACGCAACGTTGTTTTCATGGAGTCCCATGGGATCTTAGTCACCATTTTCAGGGATCACTTTTGACATAACAAACGTCATTTGACAACACTAGCCGAAGTTCGACTTAATAAATGATTCGTTCTGTTTTGTAAAAGGCTGAGAATTTTTAGCACAGATGGAACGGCCTTATATAAAGAACAAAACTTCGTCTCTATTTCCTTCTGCTACTCGTTTTTTCTAATAGTTTACTGTCATATATTATTCCCTCTTATTCTGATTGAATGAATCTATGCCGTGAATTTAATAAAAACAAACCTAGTCGAATAAGATGTCTCATGGGATAGTGGGATCTCCTACCCCAGATGGGACAGAAAATTTTTGAAAATCACCCCATGGAATGAGACGATTCGAGCCAGCGCGTTCTATAGGACAATTTTGTTCGTCCCATCCCACGTCGAGCGTTAATTTTCTCTCCGAAACAGGAATGTTGTTATAAAGTGAGCGTAGCTAAAAGCTATAAAATGAGACGATTGATATCAAGAATGACAGAAGTAACAAAATATCGCTCATACATACGACGACATGTTTGGACATCAGCAGCAGCATATTCGAGGTAACTCTCTCGTGAAATGTCCCGCATGCTGATGTACTCTATCTGTATTTTAGATGTGCCGTGTGGATGCGGATCTTCACGGAACAGGATGAGCGGAGGAACAGTTTCTGGTAGCATGAGTGAAATGGACCCTATACTTAGGGGATTCATGCATCATCATTACCAGCAACCTGGCAGTAGCTCTTTCAACAGGATGATCATAATACAAGGCCGCCCCGTTGCTAGCGGCCCGGGTAGCTACTTCTAGACCGTCATGCGAATCCATGAAGACCGGAATTTTTTGACAAAAACTCATCAACAGTAGTTAAACATGTATTTCATTTTCATTTCGTTTTCATTTCATCTGTAAAATACAAAGCTATTGCCAAACATCGAATAAAACATTGGTATTATTGATTAAAAATATGATGAGAGTGATGAGGTAAGGAGAAATACGTATGTCATGCATACGTTCTCTGTCACATGTTACTTGAATTGCGCGAGTCTTCGCCTCGTGTTTACCGTCCGGATAGCATACTTTCATTTTCTTCTAATGGTACGCATGACATTTGATAAGGGTGTCGAAATTACTATGATTCTTCTTGCTTTTTCTTCGTGACACCTACCAGTAAGACACGGAGTGTACTTGACTCATGAGCCTAAAAATAAATATGATGCACTCGTATAGCCCTGCTCGTACAAATTCCATTGTCCAAACACACCACAATCATAGTCATCATCATCATTTGGCAGTACAGGAAGTTTTTAGCATCGAATAGATAATTCCGTATGTCATCTGTATGTAGCAATGGCATTGACTCTCGAGAAATTCTTTTGACAACAAACAACATTTGTCTTCAATGCTTGGCCGTTTTGATGTGTAAATGAATCAAGATTAATTCGCTATTGTTGTTCATCAAATCCATACAGATGTTTCTGTATATATATGTTAGATCAAAATCGGAATAAAAAAGTACTTTCGAGTAATAAAAACACACAAAAAACGTTCATTATAAACAAAAACTATTCGTGCTGATTGTTATCTGTTCTTGTGGAAGCATCACCAGGTTCCTGATGTGTTTCTGGAATTGAATGGTTGAATTTTGTCTCTTCTGATCGCTCTATCACACCGGCTACCGGTTCCTGTTCGAGTGATTTCTCTCTCTGAGTTTCGTCAACTACGGTAGCAGATGCAGATAATTTGTCTTCTTGCGTTTCACCTCTTGCAGCCGTAGACGTGGACGTTTTGTCTGGTGTATCTTCTTGTGTCTCTTCTACTGTAGTCTGAGCTATAGGTGGTTTCTCTCCTTGTGCATCTTCTGTTGTACTGGCAGATGCAGATGCTTGCGTCGGCAGATCAAAAAGGAATAAAAATTGAAAGAGTCGAGTGGAACGACCCTGTGAACAACTTCCACCTGTTATGTCACACAATTGTTCATAGAATGTATTATGTATATCAGTTTGATCTTTAACCATATGCCATAGAATAGGCAAAAGTTCTTCCACATTAATGTCATTTTTTGAATCGAAATTTCCACGACGTTCTGATCGAAGAATGTCCAGTGCACGACGAGCACGACCGATACGTTTCACATTGTAATATTTCTCATTGAGCCACCGCTCGATATCGGCGAGAGTTTCACTGAACGAACGACATTTAGGCAGATGTTGTTCAAGCAGCATAGGACGCATCGCGAACCATTTTTGACGAAGTTCACCGTCATAATCATGCGTGCGACATGAAGTCGGCATCGCTAATCAGACACAGAAATCTATCAAAGAAAAACAAACGTCGATCGGATCTTCGAAATTTCTAAAAAACAAAACTTCGTGCTTGTCAATATTAATCATATTTCCTGGGCTTTCACATGAGTATGAAAGAGTAATTTCATAATCACAAATCCTCGAGCATAATAAGGATGAATCAGAATCTTTTGCCAATCGATAGTTTGTTTTGAAAAGCAAGAACAAAAAAATGGAAATTTTTCTGTTACTTTTCACCCATGGGTGACTCATCATTCGTATTCCTACAACAGAACATGAGTATGGCAGCTGATTTTTTTTATCAAAGAATTGTACAATGAATCAGATCGAAGACATTTCTAATCGATTCGAAATTCGAATTCGATTGAATTTGAAAAGCAAAAGCAAGTTCTATTTTCAAAATCGGTATTTTCATGTTGAAATTTAGCCCGTGGCGTCATCTATGTGTCGCGTGTTATTTCTTTCTAAGATGGTTTCTCTTCGACCGTTTCGTTGAAACATTCAAATTTCTACTTTCGTAGTATAGAACACATGAGAGAGGAGAATGAACGTTGTCTTGTCGTCAATTGGTTCATCAAGGAAACCATCCTCTTTGTTCTCTCCTCTGTGTGCATGTCAGTCTGTCTCGCCGTTTTGATCGAATAGAATAATTTTCGCGAGTTTTTGTGTTGTCACGTCTAGACGAGAGCTTAAATATTTTATTTCTAGGAAAGCAGCATAAAACAAATCATCGAGTGATCAAATTATGGCTGGCATCTCTGCAGCACGTCTTAGCGAAGAACGAAAAGCATGGCGACGAGATCATCCATTCGGTTTCATTGCTGTAAATTTGATTTATTGATTTTTCTGTCATATCAAATGTCTTTTTAGAGACCGTCTAAGAACAGTGACGGTACGCTCAATCTTCTCAATTGGGAATGTGGCATTCCAGGTAGATTTGTTTGTTGAGTACGGTTCAATTCGACCTTTGTTTCTTTCAGGCAAAACAGGCACATCATGGGAAGGAGGATTATTTAAATTGCGTAAGTTGAATAATCGAAAGAAATCGATTCGAAATGTATTCATTTAGGTATGATCTTCAAAGATGATTATCCATCGACGCCTCCCAAATGCAAATTTGAACCTCCGCTCTTCCATCCTAATATCTATCCAGTATGTTAATTTCGATTGTTGTTGATCAAATTGATTGTTGAGTTTTCTTGTTAGAGTGGAACGGTGTGTTTGTCGTTACTCGACGAAGAAAAAGATTGGCGTCCGGCAATTACAATCAAACAAATTCTCCTTGGCATTCAAGAACTATTAAATGAACCCAATGCCAAAGATCCCGCACAAGCTGAGGCCTATGCCATTTATATGCAAGACAAAGTCGAATATGAAAAACGTTCGTTTCGAAATTTACAAAGAAAATCTTATCTTCGATTTGTTGTTTCTTCTTCTAGGAATCAGAGAACAAGCCGCTCGTTTTCGTGCCACGGACATTTGAAATGTGAAAAAAAACGTGTGTGTACAAACGGACAAAATTTTCTTCTTTGGTCTTTTTGTTCATCTTTCTTTGTCTTTTTTTCTTCTTCTTTTGTCTCTATCGATGTTGTTCGAGTATGCACACTCGAGGCGATGGATCTACTTTTTTTTTCTTTCTTCTCCTACGAACTTCTGTCCAGTATGCTTGTGTCTCACGAGTACTCTTTAAGAGAGAGTTGATGATCATGAACACAAAAAATAGAAACGAACGATGAGAACAGGAAAAAAGTTCAGTTCATTTTTTTAAAAACTAAAACATCGAACCAAGTTGCTGATCAAACAAAACTTCAGGTACAATTTCGATGGCCTACAACACGTGACCACTCTTCGAATGGATGTAATTATTCAAATGAAAATTTCGAAGTTGATCTGATTTGTTTATTTCTTATCGTATTGAATGAATCCCTCAGCAAATGCACTGCAACGTGCGATTCTCATCAATGGCAAAGCCACAGAGAGCTGGGTTTATCAGATAAACATCATCGGGATATTTCGTTTTGCATAAAGCACTCGCATCGCATCGCTTCTCGGCCTCTCTTCTCGCGAGAAAAAATACGAATGAAACGATGTGCACGACGTGCTCGTCTCTCTCTCTTTTCTCTCATGGGGAGAGTGAAATAGCGCTATGCGCGTGGTGCACATTTTCTTTCTCTCTCTGTCTCGAGGTCGTAATCGCGCCATGGCCGTCGAGAAGAAAAAAAACGCGAAGAATTACGTTCAGAAAGAAAGATAGAATCTACTCGATGTAACCGTTAGTTTTGGACTGAAAACACGTAGAACAGCAGAAGTGGGCACTCTTTGCAAATAATCAAAAGATGACGTAGCTATTCCAGTAAGCAAGCAAAGTACCGAGAAGACTAGATGGCACACGTGCGGAGCCCGTAGTGCGAGCCCGGTGCGAATGCACTTTCTCAATTTTCAACAAAGGAAATTTCCAGATCTTAGCATCCATAAAAGATTTGAGAATGTTCATGAATCGAATACTCTCTTCCACTGAAATCAGCTGCTGCTTTGAGTCACGCCGATCTCAGCTGTTAATTATCGTTCTTGCTAACACCAGCGATTGCAGTGATTCAGGCTCAGCTGATCTCGCCGGCGGAATTCATTATCTCGAAAAACGACTAAGTCCTAACTTCAAAATCGTCATTTTGCGGACGTTACAGTAGGCGAACCGAAGGTCCCATTGAAGATCTGAAAACATTTATATCATCTATGGTCATAGTACTTTCAAACAACGTTCGAACCAACATCTAGCGACTCTCCAATCTCTAGATCATCGCGTCACAAAGTCCGAACTTTGATGCGTACGTCGAGCAATAAAAAAACTCGCGACCGAGTACTATACTAGTGCATTCGCACCGTAAAAAAGAGAATAAAATGATTCGCTTGCAGACAATGGCGATGACTCACGTCATAGTACTCTGTGACTGACTTCTCGGCGAACAAATAGAATAGATGAATTAACATTTGCCTTTGTAATTTCGACGCAGAATCAGAACTCCATGTGATATTCGAGAACTTTTCCCGTGCACTTGATAACTGGACGTTGCGCATATTATATATTTTAGTCTTTATCTGTAAAACAACGAAATAAAAACTGATACGAGCATGGCTCTCATTCAGATATTTAAGCCAAGAGAAAATAGATAAATTGTGCATTATTCGTAAGTAGGTCGGTACGTGAGTACTTCTATTTTCACGCGTGATTCGTGCTTACTGTATATTTTTCTCTATCGGTGGTAACGAACAGAATTCTTCTTTGTGAGCTCGATCCTGTGGCAATGTTCTATTCGGTCAATATCGTGACCTGTCCATTGATTCGTTCGATATTTTTCTCTTTTTCTAGAACAACTGCAGAGTTGTTCTCACACTCATTCTCGACAATTTGTCGACATGAATCAGCCATAATGATAAGATGTTCTCATTGTTTTTTCTTCCCTGATCTGTCAGGCAAGGTTGCTTCTGTGATGCCCGCACGTAAAATTTCAGAGCAAACAACGGAAGACAGAGAGAGAAATATTGCCATAGCGAAAGAATGATAAGAACTGTACGTGTGTGATGCACCGCGAGTGGACTCGTTCGCCTTTTTTGTGAAGAGATAACAACGATAGTTCGGACTATAAAAAGACGGACAACACACGTACATATTCATTCGTCGTCGTTCATTTCCACAAGTAAGCAGTTCTTCTTTTCCTTTGACTCATCGACCGGCTGACATATACGCACTCGTGAGAGCAAAGAACATTAATGCTACTTCATTTTGCGCAGTTCAAATCTCTTTTGACTTTTATTGCTTGTAGATTTCAGTTACTCTTTTTCTCTCTCACACTCTCTCATTCAATTAAATCATCATGTCGAACGTTGGACGTGAAGCTACCGCTACAACAGGTTCGGCTGTTGCTCACACAGCTATTGCTGAAAATGTTGCTGTCAAATCGGTTGTCAATACCGAAACACAGTCTAAGGTCAACATGGAAAATACACAAAAGATGGCTGCGTTGATGAGCAAACTTGGTGAGTTGATATTTTTGAAAAAATTCTTCCTACTTTCTGTCTCTAATTTAGGCACCACTCATGCGCAAATCGATGAGTATTCGCGTCGTCGTACAGAACAAATTTCGGATGAAGTGGCCGTGGCCATTGCTAAGATTGTTGCTGATACTCAAACACAACAATCTCTTCTGTTGTCCGATGCCAATGCTCGTTCAGCTGCTATTGAAGAAGAATACAAATTGAAATTGCAGCAATACGTCGAAGAACTCGATTCGGCCAAGGCACAAAACTTGTCTACACTCGAGAAGGATCTCAACTTGCGACAGGAAACCATCCTTGAATCGGCCCGGCAAAGAATCGACGCTTTGAACGAAGAGGCAAATCGTTTGAAAATGGGTGTTCTTCGTGATGCTCAAGCTCAAGCAAACACCAAGATCGAAGCTATCACTGATCAAGTTGCTGCGTGAGTATTCTAGTCTTTCAAAAGCACAGAAAAATCGAATGTCAAACATTGATTTGCAGTTTGGCTCATGAAGATGCTAACCGACACTTGGCTTCAACAACGACAACGGTGATCACTACTGAAGCTAAAGCAGCTGGTGCAACTCATGTTTCTGGTGCATCAGTTGTCGTTGGCGACAAAACGACCGTCACCAAGGAAGCATCAGCATCTTCGCATACAGCCACCGCTATGAAACAATAAACAAATGGCATAGATATGTACATACTATACGAAGAATAACAGAATTCCAGAGGAACATGCTTGTTTTTTTTATTAGCATTGCATTTATTCCTGCATATCATTCTATCTATTCTATAATCTCGCATTTGTTGTTATCTGTCGGTCAGTTTTGCTGTTATTTGTAACTCAAGAAAAAAAAAGACGGTTATCTTTTTATTGCTATCAACTGAGTCAGCGATAAATATAATGTGTCTTTGCACTGCGACATTGTCTCTATAAGTCTATCTAGCAGGATTCTTTTATTACATGTAGAACAAGCCTCAATGTTCATATCATACAACAATGAAGCCCTTCTGTTTAGCACCATTCGATACATCTTCGAGACCATGTGGTATTATGTGTTTCTGGGCTTTGACTTGGAGAAATAATTGTCCTCCAAAGCATTCATATACATTTGTGAGGTACAAAACTATAGGTGAAGCGTACCACATGTCTGGCACTTTTCTTCAGCTGGCTAGTTAATACTTGGTCAGAAAATGTCTTTCGTCGAAAAAAATCGCTGACTCGAACCTGAAATTTGGAGATTCACATCATTCTTTCGGTATATCTCACTGGGTCTACCAAACTATTACACGCTTTACAGATCATTCTAACAGAATCGCAAGACTAAATATTTATTATATTTTTCTAATTTTTTATAGACGATTAAAAGTGAACATGTATGGCACTTCGCCATTTCCCATTGCAGAAAACGCAAAACTCGAGAAGATAAGAGTAAAGTGTTAGCAAACTAAGGTCTATTCGTTCTTGAGTATAAGTTTCGAAACAAAGCAAGGCATAGTAAAATCTCTAAAGCAGATTGGATGTCATCTATCATGGCGACAACAGCAGGGAGAGTGCAGTCTTTTCATGAATTTGTCTAGATACTTGCTCGCGTCGTTGCACCTCTGAAGCATGTTGATTCGATTGTTGCAAATAAATAACAACAGATCACAAGACGAATAATCTTCACACAGATTTCTCATCAATCGTTGGCAGAGTAGCAAACTTTTTGTTCTTGGCATTGATTAGTTCAACATGCTCATAAATACACTTGTATTCAGTACAAATTAATCCTGTCTGCTAACAGAGAGAAATTCATCATTTTCTGGATTTTTGTTGCGTTTTCTGCAGTGGGAAATAGCGAAGTGCCATGCATGTTTAGTTTAGTCGTCTACAATAATTGAGAAAAATGTATTTACTCTTGCAATTCTATTAGAGCATCAAATTGTGCATCTTTCGAAACAAGAATCAATGGTTTAACGTGTTCTTGAACGTAGTTCAAGCGAAATAGGATTCTGCAAACATGTCGAGACAGCCGATGGATATCCTAGACATACGACACAGACAAAAGATAATGATAGCTTTAGAAAGTCATCTATTTCGATGACTGCTGATTTATTCTCTTTGATCGTACGCAGATAGCAATTGTTGACTGTATCGTTCGTCGACTAGTGCCATCTGTAAGCGTTCAGGTATAGCTCATGAACTCAATACTTGATAGTTTATCCAATTGAAATTCGGTCGAAGAGACAGTTGGAATTACTTTGGTTTTTACATTCCATTTGTCGTTTCGCTATGATCTCATCTTCGCTATTCGACAATGGTCCGGAAATCGAATTTCCATCAGAGATCATGTGTTCCCGTTTTCATCCAACAACGCAAAATTTGTTCATGGCCGGTGCAATTTCTGGACATCTGCATTGGTTTGAATCGTATTTCTGTTGTAAAAAAAACCAATCGTTTATTTATCCGTTGTGTAGGCTAAAAATCAATGACGAAGAAAATCAACGAACAATGTCTATTGAACGTTCGATGAAAGTGCATAAAAAATCTGTTCGTGCGATTGGCTTGACGCCGGATGGTCAATCGATCGTGACTGTATCCAAAGATAAATCAATCAAATTGAGATCGACAGAAACAGGCAAGATCACGGCAAGATACAAGCGAGCACATAGGTATAGCATTTTCGTCATTCTTCGCTGTTATTCTCGTTTGTTATTTCAGTGCTCCAATCAATTGTTTGTGTGTCGTAGATAACTGTGTGCTGGCCACAGGCGACGATGACGGTTATGTCAAGGTGAGTAGAAAACGAATACCAGTGAAATATGCAAAACATATCAATTTTGCTAAGTTGTGGGATTATAGACAGAAAAAATCGTTAGCTGAATTTCATGATTGTGATGATTACATCAGCGATTTGACCTGTGCCAACGACCGACGAACACTTCTGACGACAAGGTCTGTTCTTTCCCATTTTTATTTTTCAAAAGCAGCAAATTCTGGATCTGTCTAGTGGTGAGGGCACGTTGACTGTATACAATGTACGCAAGAAAAAAATGCAAATTCAGTCAGAATTGATGGATAGTGATTTGACCGCTTGTCGCATCGTCAAAGTAAGTATTGGAAAAATACCGCAGACAAACTATGACGAGTGTGTGATGTTGCAGGACGGATCGAAGGTGGTGTGTAGTACAATGGAAGGTGTTCTATATTTTTTCAATTGGAAAGAATTCGGCAATATGTCCGATCGTTTTCCTGGCCATCCGGGTGGGATTGAATGTCTCGAACGGCTCAATGAATCACTCATTGTCACTGGATGCGAAGATGGCAAAATTCGGTATGTTGGCTCTTGTTTTCTTCTTCCTATTGTATCTCTTGGATGTAGTGCTGTCGGTCTCTATCCTCATCGAGTGATCTCAGTGATTGGTCGCTCGAGTACGATGCCCATTCAGACGTTGTCCACTTCGATTGATACTGATTTTCTTGTTGCAACATCGACATCACAAGAAACACTTCAGGTGATTGACACTCGTGATTTGAAAACCACCAAACACACCAAGAAAAAGAAAGGTGGACAACGACATGGCAATTCCTTCTTTGCCGATCTTGAACCAAACGAACCAACGAATTTCGAAGAACGACAAGAAAATGCTAGCGATGATGACGATGATGATGAAGATGAGAGTGATAGTGATGACGAAGAAATGAGACCACCGCCGAAAAAGAAAAAGACAAGAGTACATTTTTAGTACTTCGTTCTTGCTGTTTTTTCTTTGTGAAATACAGATTGAAATATTACGAGAAAAAAGACCACAGTCATCTGAATATGAACTTGCCCATTTTCGAAACAAAACTGATTTCTCATGCTGGAATCTGTTGGTTCAATTTAAGAACTAACAAACTACTAAATAGCAATCATTTTCTTAACTTAAATCTTGACACACAAGTATTACATTCCAACATCAAACAGTGCTTTTACTATGCCTGTCCAAGCATTATGTCAAGTTTAACTTACACCAAACCGCTTGATTTTATTGAAAAATACTTTAGTGAAAAATAAAATAATCAAATTTGATTAGATTCAGAAAATAAGCGTAGTCGAAAGCACATTGCGCCGCGAAAACAAAATCAAAATACAAAATATCGACAAATAAACTTGTGTCTTTTTGCCAATTCGAAGACATTCTCCGCCGCAGCTCAAGTTCCCGTATTCGTCAATCGTTCCATTCCCTTTCAAACAGGACCACGACACTGTATGGTTTTTGCCCATCGACAATCCCAACCCAGTGACATCGACTATTTTCGTCTGAAATCTAAAAGTCGGTTGCATTTGTTTCTTATCGACAGTAAAGATTATTGCAGGTTTATCAAGTCCATAGATCGTCAACGAGTTCAACATCAAGTTCGACATTTGACCATAATTATTTTCAACAACATTGATCTGCAATTGACGATCACGTGCAGACCATTTATATGTCGCATAGTAGTATGATTTTGATCCGATAGTATCAATCGATTCGCCATCATCATAGAACAGTTCACCTTCAGCATTGCCATTCGCATTGACTACAATGATCAAACCAAAGGGCTTCACTCTAGAATCACCCAGCGAATCCGTCAACATGACAACAAAATCTCTCCGATCACTCACCGAGAATATTTCGTGTTGTTAGCATATTCTTGAGTAGGAATGATAGCTCCACTTCGAAGTAAAATCGGAATGATGTTCAAAGGTGCATCCAGTGTGATAAATTGTTTCTGAATAGGAACCCGAGCACCGGTGTAGTAGTTGTACCAATGGGAAGAAGGAATATAGACTTGAACTTGTCGAGCACCATTATCAGTCACAGGTGCCACCATGATATGAGGTCCAACAAGGAATTGTAGAAAAAGATCGAGTGTATTCTTGTCTGTGGGATATTCATGGAACAATGGACGAATGACTGTTGAACCTTGAGTGTGAGCTTTGTAGAAGAGTGTATAATAGTAAGGAAGAAGAGTGTAACGAATGTGAAGAGCGGACACCATGATAGCTGTGGCTGATGGAGACCACGCAGCTGGATCTTGATCAGGTGTCTTCCAGACATTGTGCTAGATGGTTCATAGAGTTGAAACCCTCTTGACATATTAGATGAGATTAACTTACATTTCGAGAGAATGGATAGAAAGCACCAACTTGCATCCATCTAAATTAAAACAAATTTCTTACAAACAGAGCCAGAACGTTTTTGATTATCTTCCATTACCGAATGCACATCTCTTCAGTGGGTGTCTTGTCGAAACCACAAATATCTGCTCCATTGAATGGGATACCGAACCAATTGAATTCCACCATTCCAATCAATGATTGTTTCATTTCGACCCAAGAAGCTTCATTGTCACCAAGCCAGTGACCACTCCATTGACCTGAACCGACAAAAGTCGAACGAGGTAACACTAAACCTCGTTTGCCAGTAATTGATCGCACTGCATCTAATGTGGGCTTCGTTTGGCTCCATCCATACAGACTAGAACGATAAATAGATGCTATTGAACAAGAAAAACACAATCCGAATGTCTACCTGTGAACATCATAATGACGATATTTAGGCTTCTGAGTGCTGGGATCGATTTCACCCTGGACAGCAGTCATGCAAAGAGTACGATCAGAAAGACGAGCGGTTCGATTCATCGAAGAGTCATAACGAAATGCAGCCTTGGTGCGGTAAGGTGGATCGTCCAACTTGCTTTGTGGACATTTCAACGTGTAATTGCTATTTGTATACATCCAATTCCAAGGAGCATCGTCATTCGTACCGAACAAAGCTATACAAGTATACTTTCATCTCAAGTCAAATGTGACTGCGAGAAAACTTACCTGGCTCGTTCATATCGATCCAGAGACCATCGAATGACACGTTGACACGATGAAAATCTTGGATCAATCGGGACCACCATGCTTGTGTTCGGTTCGTAAAAAAATCTAGCAAACATCTTCCTATTCCTCTTATCTCGATATGGTAATGTCAACGTTTACCTGGGATGAAGAGTTCACCTGGCCAACAAGTACCTTTCATTAAAGTTCCATCATCCCACTTGATAAAAACATCTTGTTTGATACCTTCGACAGTCGGTGTATAGTACTTTTTATCATCGAACATTCCCGGATCCAGAATCACAATGGTTCTCACTCCATCAGCATTTAATTCAGAAAAGAATTCTTTCAAACCACGATAATTCACTGGATCGACTGTGAAGTCTTTTTGTCCATCCATGTAATCAATATCAGCATATTGAACATCTAATGGAATACCGGCATCTCGATTTCGTTTATTGACCATTTGCATATGTGTTAAATTCCCATAGTCCCAACGAGAAAGTTGAAAGCCGAGTCCCCAATATGGTGGCAAAAACGAACGACCAATCAGCCAAGTGTATTGTTGAATGACTTGCTCGGGATTAGGACCGAGAAAGACGAAAAAGTCGAGAACACCACCAATGGTTCGAATGGTGAGTGATGGTGATGGTCCAAATGAATAATCCATGGCATTTGAATTGAGCAAGAGAACACCGTGCATTCGTCCGGATGGCACTTGGTCCGAATTAGCTGTTTGTTCCATGAGGACATAGAATGGATGACTGCCGTACTGATTCGCATTTGTGTCCCAGTTGACAGCTACAAGCAGATATTCGTCATTCGATTGGTTTAATAGAGAGATCGAAATTGAATTAAGCACTCAAAACATAACTAACCTTGATCTCGAGCGAAGATACCCCATATTTTTCGCTCCGTCACATTGTGTTTGAGTGTCTCATGATTGTTCTCTCCGAAACCGTAGACATGAGGAGATTGAAGTCTAGTCACTATTTGAAGAAATTGATTGTTGAGAACAAGACCACCCATGGATGTATCGAACAGAGTGACTTGACCAGCACGACGCTTGACCGCGAAAGACAGTAGATTGTCGCGTGTGCTATTCGATGAATAGATAAAGTCGTATTGAGGCGATAGCGCTCGACCAGGCGAGTTCGTCAATGGAATTGGTACCTGAAAGAGAGAAATGTAATGAAGTGTACTGTATTCACCTACAATTTTACTTCGTATCGTTGATTGTCGGCATCATATAACTTGAATCTGATGATGTCATTCGTATAGAATTGTACATCGAGTAGAACGTTTTCGATCGGTTCTGGAAATGGACTTGTTACTGCTTGATTTCGTTGTAAGCGTAGTCGTATTCCGTTTGGTGTCTGTTGTTCAGTTCCCTGTAGTCGATAGCCATAGTTGGGTGGGAAATAACATGGAATGCTGGCTGAACCGGCTGCATCGTCAAAGAGACAGTTGCGAGCGAGACAGGCAGTTTTTGAGAAACCGGAATATTTGGCCTCGGCCTCAGGATAACAATCGATTCGATCAACTTTTGACGCTTGACGTTTTCTCAATGTACGAATATGAGAACCACTAGGATCACCGGTGACTGGTACGATTAAGATGAAGACAGTAGCCAGAAAAACGAAGTAACGCACAGTCATCGTAGTGCAACGAAGGAGAAGCTAGGAGGAATCAATCCCAAAAAACAGTTATGGAAAGTAGGAACGGTCAGGGAGGGGATGTGTGCAATTTACATAGTAAAAACAATAGAAAGCATACTCCGGACTTACACCTTTCACACGGATTACCGATTAAAACGTCGACGAGACATAGCACACAGAATGAAAGAAGGAAAATGATGGTCAAATGGTGTACTGCACTTTAGCGCCGAATTTTAAAAAATGGGCGACTTCAACTCTACTACCTTCGAAACGATACTCTCTCATTCTCTTGGACACCAGCTTGTTCTTTTCTAATTTTTACATGGCAACTAATCAAAATTGCGAATAAATAAGATCACAAATTCATAGTAGTTAAATACTTAGAAGTTGTATTACGGGCAACCGAATTTGATTCAAATTGATTGTCAACAAAGAAATTCTAGCTGGATCGGACGTATCGTGTCGGAAAAAACGAGAAACTGAAGTGTTTGGATCTTAAGAGAGAATGTCCTTATGAACGAGCATGTAGGGAACAAATCTGAATCTTATCATTGCTAGTCCATATAGGAGGCATATCTCATGAAGAAACGGACACATTCTAGACTCGGTTTGAACTCATCTTGAAATTCACAGTGATAAGAACAGCAGCTTGTCTCTGCAGTAATAGAGAAAGTAAGACTTGCTTGTGCTACCGTATTGACTGATGTCTTATCTGTTTCTTTTACTTTGAAAAGACAATGGATGTTTTTTTATTAATCAAATTGGACGGTTAAATGTCGGTCGGGAAATGTCGAAAAGCGGAGCGTCCAAAAAATAACGAAGTGAAAATGTCGAGAAGACTGTAACGTCTAAGATAGAAAAAAAGTAACAATTCTGCTATGCATGGCATCCATCGACCGCGTCTAATTATTTCTCTATCCTACAAGATAGAAGGTCATTGGCTTATACAATATCTCGGCAAATAGCCACTTTTGAGTGATCTCCATGAGGTGTTCATATTTTTGGGATGGTTCAAAGTTTTCTAAAATTCACATATGATTCTTGGCAATGAATACCAGGCAAGTACGGCTGTTGAATTGAACAGTGAAAAAAAAGTTGAAAAAACGTTCGTTTTGAATATTGGTGAATTCTAAAAGCCTGAATTTTCGATCAAACAAAATATCTATTCTAATGTCAGACGGCAGTCTCAGATAGGCGAGAACATTTTGTGACTATTTTTCACGCTCAACATCGGATTCTTTGTCTTAGTTAGTAGCGATATTAGTTGTAGAGGAAAGTTTATCCTTACGAAGATTGTTTCTATTCGACTCTGTTGATTTTCTTTTCCATCATGTACCAGTTCTATGATTGTCATTTTGAAATAACTTGCACGCAGCGAGTTGAAAATTTTCACGAAATATTTGTTTACAATGATCATTGATGATATCAATGTTATTTTGTCTCGAGGCAGTCACCGCGTGCGATGTATTCATGCATATTGGTCTGGTTATTTTTATCAAGAAAGATCATTATCTGTCAATATCATGGTCGAACCTCAAAGTGTTCTTTCAGTGCACATTTCTTTTTCTTATTTTTTCTCTCTGCTCCCTCCTCGAAAAGAAAGATGGAGCACCGACATGTCTTACCGTCATTATCTACATTTAGTGGGGAAAATACAATTTCAACTCTTATCGTTCGAACACTAACGCATAGCTGAGAAGCAATCAATCGATAAATTTGACAAGACAATTGTGAAAAAGTTTCACAATGACTAAGGATGAAAAGACGATTTATCTTCGTCCACTGCCTCGCTACTTCAAAATCAGAGTTTTTTGTGCACTGTTCATTCGATTAACACGATTAACCACCGAACAACTTTCGTGACTCTATCGTCAAGATTATTGAAGCTATACTTTGAGTTACACTTCAAAACAATATAAACAATAATAAAGTACAAAACGAGATTGTCGATGATTTCAAGAAATTATTTCAGACAGACACAAGGCAATTTTTCTTTAGACGAAAAAACGCTCATCCGTGACGCTTGATAGGATACGATTTTTCAATTAAATACAAACTCTGGCTTCGGATAATCGAACAGTTCAATCATTGTTTAACCTTAAGTAATCTGTCCAGTGCACATCCTGCCGGTTTAAATATATTGTATTTGATTTACTTAAAAAGAAATATAATAATATAGAATTCTAACATTGAACGAAATCGTACTAAGAAATTCACAGAAGCAGTTATCATCGTAAATATTTTGTACAAGGAAAAGAAATAAAAAAAAAGATATGATAACAAATAAGCTTCTGCGTTGTTAAAGAGTCCTGTGATTAGTCTTTTCACTTCGGACAGTTTTTCGCATTATCAAATGTGCATTTTTTCGTCGTCAAATTGTGTCTATTCTGATCATTTGCATGACACCGTGTAACTTTTACTCATCGACAGCCCCAATCCAATAACATCAATAATTTGTGTCTGGGGTCTCATCATCGGTTGCACTTGTTTCTTGTTTACAGTGAAAGCTCCTGGAGTTTTATCTAATCCATAGATCGCCAACGAATCCAAGACTAAATTCGACATGTGATCGTAGTTATTTTTAACAACATTGATCTTCAATTGATGATTATGTGAAGACCATTTATATGTCGCATAGTAGTATGATTTTGATTCGATAGTATCAATCGATTCACCATCATCATAGAACAGTTCACCTTCAGCATTGCCATTCGCATTGACCACAATGATCAGACCAAAGGGCTTCTCTCTAGAATCACACAACGAATCCGTCAACATGACAATAAAATCTCACCGATCACTCACCGAGAATATTTCGTGTTGTTAGCATATTCTTGAGTAGGAATGATAGCTCCACTTCGAAGTAAAACCGGAATGATGTTCAAAGGTGCATCCAGTGTGGTGAATTGCTTCTGAACAGGAATTCGAGCACCAGTGTAGAAGTTGTACCAGTCAGATGAAGGAACGTAGGCTTGAACTTGTCGAGCGCCGTCATCAGTCACAGGTGCCACCATGATATGAGGTCCAACAAGGAATTGTAGAAAAAGATCGAGTGTATTCTTGTCTGTGGGATATTCATGGAACAATGGACGAATGACTGTTGAACCTTGAGTGTGAGCTTTGTAGAAGAGTGTATAATAGTAAGGAAGAAGAGTGTAACGAATGTGAAGAGCGGACACCATGATAGCTGTGGCTGATGGAGACCACGCAGCTGGATCTTGATCAGGGGTCTTCCAAATATTGTGCTAGATGATTCATAGAGTTGAAATCCTATTGATACATTAGATGAAATTAACTTACATTTCGAGAGAATGGATAGAAAGCACCGACTTGCATCCATCTATACACAGGTACATTTGTTAAAAAAAGCAGATACACGATTTTTGCTCTTTGTTCTTACCGAATGCACATCTCTTCAGTGGGTGTCTTGTCAAAACCACAAATATCTGCCCCATTGAATGGAATGCCGAACCAATTGAATTCCACCATTCCAATCAATGAGTGTTTCATTTCGACCCAAGAAGCTGCATTGTCACCAAGCCAGTGACCACCCCATTGACCCGAACCCGGAAAACTCGAACGAAATAACACTAAACCTCGTTTGCCAGTAATTGATCGCACTGCATCTAATGTGGGCTTCGTTTGGCTCCATCCATACAGACTAGAACGATAAATAGATGCTATTGAACAAGAAAAACACAATCCGAATGTCTACCTGTGAACATCATAATGACGATATTTAGGCTTCTGAGTGCTGGGATCGATTTCACCCTGGACAGCAGTCATGCAAAGAGTACGATCAGAAAGACGAGCGGTTCGATTCATCGAAGAGTCATAACGAAATGCAGCCTTGGTGCGGTAAGGTGGATCGTCCAACTTGCTTTGTGGACATTTCAACGTGTAATTGCTATTTGTATACATCCAATTCCAAGGAGCATCGTCATTCGTACCGAACAAAGCTATACAAGTATACTTTCATCTCAAGTCAAATGTGACTGCGAGAAAACTTACCTGGCTCGTTCATATCGATCCAGAGACCATCGAATGACACGTTGACACGATGAAAATCTCGGATTAATTGAGACCACCATGCGTGTGTCTGAGTTCTGAAGAAATCTATTATAGAAGAAAAGGCATCTCTATTGCAAGTCTCTCCCTCGACAGATCGCCACGTACCTGGCATGAAGAGTTCACCTGGCCAACAAGCACCTTTCATTAAAGTTCCATCATCCCACTTGATAAAAACATCTTGTTTGATACCTTCGACAGTCGGTGTATAGTACTTTTTATCATCGAACATTCCCGGATCCAGAATCACAATGGTTCTCACTCCATCAGCATTTAATTCAGAAAAGAATTCTTTCAAACCACGATAATTCACTGGATCGACTGTGAAGTCTTTTTGTCCATCCATGTAATCAATATCAGCATATTGAACATCTAATGGAATACCGGCATCTCGATTTCGTTTATTGACCATTTGCATATGTGTTAAATTCCCATAGTCCCAACGAGAAAGTTGAAAGCCGAGTCCCCAATATGGTGGCAAAAACGAACGACCAATCAGCCAAGTGTATTGTTGAATGACTTGCTCGGGATTAGGACCGAGAAAGACGAAAAAGTCGAGAACACCACCAATGGTTCGAATGGTGAGTGATGGTGATGGTCCAAATGAATAATCCATGGCATTTGAATTGAGCAAGAGAACACCGTGCATTCGTCCGGATGGCACTTGGTCCGAATTAGGTGTTTGTTCCATGACGACATAGAATGGATGCGTGCCGTAGTGATTCGCATTGGTGTCCCAAGTTGTACCTACAAGAATACATTTATTTTTAACAAGAAAACAAAATGAATGCGTCTCTGTTTTCTACACATCCGCGAAACGTGTGATGGATACGTGTAGAAGCAATAATCATTTGATTTGATTCAGAGACTGGCAAATAATTAAGAGTTTTGTGCATAACTAACCTTGATCACGAGCGAAGATACCCCATATTTTTCGCTCGGTCACATTGTGTTTGAGTGTCTCATGATTGTTTTCTCCGAAACCGTAGACATGAGGAGATTGAAGTCTAGTCACTATTTGAAGAAATTGATTGTTGAGAACAAGACCACCGATGGATGTATCGAACAGAGTGACATGACTATCACGACGTCTGACCCGAAACGATAATATATTGTCACGTGTATTATCTGATGAATAAGTAAACTGATATTGTGGTGATGATGCTCGACCAGGCGAGTTCGTCAATGAAATTGGTACCTGAAAGAGAGAAATGTAATGAAGTGTACTGCATTCACCTACAATCTTACTTCGTATCGTTGATTGTCGGCATCACATAACTTGAATCTGATGATGTCATTCGTATAGTATTGTACATCGAGTAGAACATTCTCGATCGGTTCTGGAAATGGACTTTTTATTGCTTGATTTCGTTTTAAGCGTAGTCGTATTCCATTTGGTGTCTGTTGTTCAGTTCCCTGTAGTCGATAGCCATAGTTGGGTGGGAAATAACATGGAATGCCGCCTGGACCGGCTGCATCGTCAAAGAGACAATTGCGAGCGAGACAGGCAGTTTTTGAGAATCCGGAAAATTTGGCCTCGGCCTCAGGATAACAATCGATTCTGTCTGCGACTGTTATTGCTGGATGTTGCGTCTCAGCATGGTCATCAATCGGATTACCCGTAACATGGACGACTAGGATCACAAGCGCGATGAGAACGATGACATAGTTGGGAGCCCTCATCGACCGACACACACGTGATAACTACAAAGAAAAAACAAATGTTTCGTACAAGTGACGAATTAGCATTGAAACAGATATAATTATGTCTGTAGTGTTTTCATGGAATAGTTAAATAATAAGAATAGAGCAGCGTTGTCCTGCCACGACATAGATTGTTACCTGATCGCAAGCATATTCTGAGTTAGGAATAACTCGAAAAGGTCTATGCGTGATCATTACTTACATCAAATGTGCAATATCATAACAAGCAGGTGAACAAAGTCTAAGCTCAGTTTTATCCATCGTAGATTCACAACAAGAGCAGTAGCAGCTGTTCTGTGTCCATGCAACAACAAAAAAAGGTAATACTCGTTTGTTGTACTTCTTTTTTCCACAGATGTTTCAATTGCATTTTACGTTAAAAAGTGCAAGACAATGTTTCTCATTAGTCGTTAAATGGAAAAAAAATCTGTTTCCCCAAAGACATTAGTTATTTATAAGTAGCAATGTTAATTATTGCAACGAGAAGCTTTACCTTAATCACGTCTTTTTCTCTTCGATTCACATAATATTCTTCGTTTGCAACCATCGTCACTATTTTAAATATGAAATATCTTGTTCGCTACTGTTAGATGTTGGAAACGGTGATGCGTGCGTTTATTCTAACAACAACATCGAACTGACTAGGGAGGCGAGAGAAGAAAATAAACGACGGGCGCTAGCACGTCTGCTTAGCAGAATCCTTAACGACTAGCTTCGACGTATGTGTGAGTTCGAAGAACAGAAGAAAATCAAAGAACGAAAAGACACGGGAACGGAAGCAAAAGGAAAACAGCCCAGGCAGACAAACAAACGGTCAACAGCATGCTTTAACGCATTTTTCTGCCGTTTTTCACATTTAATCACATATTAACGGTTTTTTAGCGTCAAATATATTCTTAAACTGGTTTTTTGGCGTTGCCCCCGAGCTTTCGTCAATTTAATGCGTTTTGATGCGTTTTTTTACTGATTCGTGGTGTTTAAACGTGTTTGTGTAAACCAGGTGTGACTAGCTGACCAAAGTGCTTGGACAAGTACTTAGCGTCACCACGGTAGTCATCGGTTTTTATAACCGCGGTTGCCCTGATCCAAACCGCGTTTATAAAAACCGATGACCACCACACAGTTCACCAGGAATGTGCAAGGACAACGCGGAATGTGTAAGGGCGGAGAACATGTCGTGCGCTGCTTATACACACGATGTCCAGCAAAAACTATTCGCAATGACTCCATGTCACGGCAAGCGGACTTGGAGCAAATTAGACTTTGGAAAGTCCGCACCACAGCCCCTAGAAGGGCAACCCACCTAGACTTTGCGAAAAGTCTAGGTAGGACTAGGTACCTGGGTTAGCAGAGCTGGCCCAGAAACCAATAACCATGGTTTTGAGCGGTTTTCTTTCGAAAATTTCTCCGTGGGTAGTTGAAGCAGCGTGGAAAAAAATGAGAACCACATAAATTGTCTTCAAATGTAGCATTGCAGCACAGTTGAAACCGTTTCCTATAAACCAAATAAACTGTTAAACGGTGAAAAACAGTGCTGATTTTGTAACCATTTAGACGGTTTATTTGGACAAAATTAACCTTATGTGTGCATTTAGAAAAAAACCTATTTAAATAACGTTAAGACCGTTTGTGTGTCTGCCTGGGAGGAACGAAAGAGAAAAAAACGCACGAAATCGGAAAACGCATGAAAGACGAAAAACGAACGAAAGACAGAGAGAATAGAGGCATTGTGCATGATTACAGATGAATCGAGTAACAGCTGTTGAGTGAAAATGTTTGAGAAGCATTTGTCAACTGAAATTGTGATAGGATAAACTATATATATATATAGGCTAGTACTATACAACGCAACAGATGCATTCATACAGGTACACTTCGTTCGTTGCGTTGTACACCCATTGTGCGTAGGCGTTACAGGAGAATGTCGATGCACGATGAGGGCATTTCTATTGTTCTTTTTCTCTATTCAGCTATATTTAAAAGGGACAATCTAGCAAATAATACACCCTGCTGACGCCATCATCGACGCACATCGATGGGAAAAAACCCGAGATGCAGAATCTTACACAAAAAAACAAAATTTTCCCACCCGGGGGAAATTTTTTCTACCCCGGTTAAGTCAGTTTTCAAAAAATTTCCCCACCCGCTGGGAGCGCAAACGGAGATTCTGCACCACTGGAAAAAACACTCGTCTCATTTCTAATTTTGGTTTTCGAACCATGAAATACAATCAATACCTACGCAAACGACAACTAAGCGAAACATTCGAACAAACATTTACGACAATCGATTATGGCAACCCTATCTTAACTTCGTTAACTCGTTGAAAAGTGCAGAAATTCTATAAAGAACAAGATGATGAGTGACGAGCACCACTGGTCAAATCATAATTACGCGGTTATGCAAACTTTGTTTAAGTTAAAGAGATCTCAGGTTGCTTTTACGAGTCTGATGCGTTTTTCGAGGTTAAGAATGTGAAGTAAATTGTTTCTCTTTTGAAAGCTGTATATGGGTCAGTTGCATGCCCATTGTACCGTTTGCCTAGGAAGTGTAAATTTGGAATAAAACCAGATCCTCTTAACCGATTTTGATGAATTTTTTTTGCAAGTACTTCTTACTGTTCCTCAAACTTTCTGAAAGTTTCAGCTTTCTGGCTCAATTCTGCTTGGAGATATGGAGCTCACAAGGTCATCGGACCCACAATTTATCGCCTTCTGGCCAATAGAAAGGCTGCCATTCTATTTGGTTCCTAGAGTTTTTTCACGTTTGGTCAAATATTATTTAATAGCAATCGAAAGTGGCTTCCTCTCCACTGACCGCAGTTTTTATCTGTGATCCATTCTTCTCACACTTTTTGAAGGTCTTTTACGCTTACAGACACTTTTGGTTTTTCTGTCCGGTGACATTAGAATTCGATTTTCTCACCGTGCCCTTTACTTTGATATTCGTACGTGTACTCAGCGAATAGAGTACTGGGTGCCGCATCTTTTGATAAAAAGATATAGGTCCTTCAACCTCCCTCTCGAAAAGAAACTTTGCTGGAAAGTGCAAAATGTTGCTTTGTCACACATTTTGTCCGGTGACATTTTCAATTTTGGCACGTCGATATCTCGAGAAGGAATAAACCGTTTGGCATGAAATTTATACCTTTTTTTTGAATGATTGTTCTCTCTTTGTGGTAAAAAGCGCACCTTGTTCCAATGAGTTATAGCGAACAAAATCAAAAAATACGAGTAAAATGTCCGGTGACGTTTTTTCTAAGTGTTTGTCCGGTGACATTTTTGTAAATATTTCGGTCAAATCTAAACGAAATATCAACTTCCACTACACCATTCGAATCCTGACAGGGTGCCGCATCTGATGGTGTGAGTAGCTTTTCACAATACTTTAGTAGAATAAATAGGATTTTCAAAACCCATTATTACTTAAAGGCGTATCTTTCTTGATGTTTTTACGTATATAATTCCTCAGATTTATTCAGCACATATATCACCTGATAGAGCTCAACGGGAGTAATCGAATGATGCCCAATTTATTGATTTTTGATAAACTATAATGTAAGTTACCGGCCAAATACCACAAACAGACTTAATTTTTCACGGATATAAATCCAGGTCGTAGGTAGTATGAATAGCGATTTTGAGCGAACTTGAGTTAAATGTTGGGAAAAGTGTATTTTTATAGGTAATCGAGGACGCTCTTTTCAGTCATGTACTCAAACACTAATTCTGAACATCTTCATTTTTTCACTTTTTCAAACCCAATCGGTACAATGGGCATGCAACTGACCCATATGGATACCGTCACGTTGATTTCAATTTCTTGTTTCGCATTATCCACAATATTCGAGAGTGATTACTGTATAAACAGAAGAAGATTGACTACATCATATATCAGATGTATCAGACATTCAGAAGATCTCAGAGTTATTCAACGAAATACATCTACTTTGTGCTATATTCCTTAGAAAGACGCATTAGCACGTTTGAATGACACATTATAGATGCTGGAATGACACAAGCAGAAGACGCTCATACTGTAAGAATCACTATTTGTAGAGATTTCAATGATGTCACTTTCCCTTGGTCATGATGCTGTGTTTGCAAATATTTTTTGTCGAGAAATTTGTGCACTGTCATTTTTCTCTGCTTTGTCACAGTGAATATTTCATTTCAAAGAGCATGTCAATGACCTGTTCGTGTTGACGAGGTTTTATTTTGTTCTTTCTACAATTCATACAACAAAGTTGACGTCAAAATTCCAATGGGATTGAGATGTAAAACAGAACAGAGCCGATGTAATAATGAACAACAGCCCTACTCCATATCAATTATGGTCTGTGCGGAGAAACCAAATTTCTCACCATATACTTCAACACTCCTTTGCAGTCGTGTTTTACAAAAGAAGAAGGTCAACATTTCTGCAAGATAAGTTATCAGTATAGTGCACAACCAAATGAAATATCCATCTTTTCTTTATAAAGACACTTGCATCAGTTCGTTTCGATGTCATTCTTTTTTTTCTCACACTTTATTGCAATCTATTGGACTGTATTTTGAAGAATTTTCGTTGCATAAATCACCTCACGCGTGTACTTTTTCACTAGAATGAGCAAGTTTATCATTGTATTCATTTGTTTATTTGGTCTCGTCGATCAAATCAACTCTGTTGTTGTTTCAAAAACGAAACCAACAGGAATTCTATATAAAGAACAATTAAAAGATTATGATGTGAATAAAAAAGTGATATTCACACCAGTAAGTCAAGATTTCCGTCCACTGTCTCTTTGATGCATTATTTTTTTAATTCTCTCTAGGATGCTCCTAAACCGATTGGACCCTATAATCAAGCTGTCCAAATCAACTATATTCTTTATATGAGTGGTCAAATTGGAATGGATCCTGCAACTGGTAAATTGGTATCAGATGATGTTCGAAATCAAACTGAACAAGTATTTCGTAATATACAATCTGTCTTACATGAAGCTGGAGCAAATTTAAGTCAAGTTGCGCGATGTATGGTTCTTTTAATTGACATGAACGACTTTCAAGCGGTGAACGAAATTTATGCTTCATTCTTTTCTTCAAAGGAAGACTATCCGGCTCGGTCAACTTTTGCTGTCAAAGGATTACCAGCTAATGCTAAAGTTGAGATTGAATGCACTGCATATACAACGGAGGAATAACTATTTATTGGAAATTTTCTATTGGATCCAATAAATATATAATGAACCCGTCAGAAATTAAGGAAAAGACGTGCTGAAATAAATCTTCTGTGTCTTTCTGTTGCAGTTTTGATTTTACATGTTGAATTCACTGAAAAATTGGGAATAGGAATAACGTTTGACTATCTTCAATTTTAAGTGAGCATATACAAAGTAAAAAATAGGAATCTCCGATTGAGTGCAGCCGACAGTGCTCCGCGTGAGATGGGATGGGACGCGACATTTTTTGTGGGATCTCATGGGACGAACGTTTCGTCATGAATCTGTATAGTCTGTACTTTATAAAAAAAAGAGTCTGTCGAATGGGATATCCCATCATCCCATGGGACAAAAAATTTTGGGACGTCATACCATGATATGGGACGTCTAGAGCCTATTCGTCCCACGCGGAGCCCTGGTTCAACACCAATTTGTGCTTCTCACCTCTTGGCTGTGGATTTAGGATAAGTCTGTTGACGGCAAAATCTTTCTATGACACTTTCTCACCATTGCTTGATTGTCTCATTTAGACGACTGCAGTAGTGACACTTGTTCTTACTTCTCTACATTTGAAATCTGAGAGTCTTTTTTGCGACTCATATTTTGAAAAGATATAGTCTGTTGATTGTAGCTGATACTGAGAGCATCGAGAAAGTTCATGTCGGTAAATCAAAACAAATGTTCTACATGAATATTGAATTTTTTGCTGCGGAGAAAAGAATACTTTATTGATTGTGAATACTACTAAATAACAATACTAGGAAATGTTATAAATAATTATTATGACAGGCGACTTCTCAGAAATAATGATCGGAAATCACACTAGATTTTCTATATTTCCACTGCATTAGGAGTACAAAAATATGTATTCTCACTAAGCTCGATACAAATCCAAGTTCTGTCTCATGCTGTTATCCACCCCAATTAGAACCTATTTCGCATCTATCTGAAATAATCAAGAACTCGAGATTTACATCAGGCAACGACTTCAATTACTCATCACTAGAATAGTTACTGTACATCGTTAGTTTATTCTCTTCAAGAAGCCAGATTTCTATCGTCAAAGTTGCTAAACCACAGGAAAGGATGACAGCATATCAAAATTTATCACAAAAATCTAATATTGCATACCACGCCTCAATATATAGACTAACCTTTCTCTGCCTCAACAAGTTCAGACCAGAGGTGAGCACAGGGCAGGCCGTACCCTGTCCTGCCCTGCTCTGCAGGACAATTCAGGGAGAAATCTTTCTTTAAGGCCAGGAACAGGGCAGAGCAGGACAAGAATAGGCAAGACACACTGCAGGACAGGAGCAATTGCTTTTTTTTTTAGTCGAAATTTTTGCAGGACAGGATAGGACAAACGTGTTTTGTCCTGCCTTTTTCAATAATTTTTCTCATTCATCATTGGATTATCGATTCCATCTTGTTCAAAATTGATCGATAATTCTTTGACATTTTGGAGAGAAAATGAGAAAATATTTCCGCATTTGTCGCAATTGGCACGTATGATTCATTCAATTCTCGCAACGTCAGCCGGAGTAGAGTGGCAATTTTTCGGTGCTAGTTTAACGATGCAACAGCGACGAACAAGTCTCTGTCCCGAACAACTGGACAATATTTTTCTGGTGAGATCTGTACAAAAAATGAATAAGCAATTGGTAACAGAACTCTTCGCTATTGTTTAGCAATATGGTTCTTTTCTTGCGCCTTGTCATGTCTCCGATATTTTTTGCACGGAATGATCTCCTGTGTACTTTTCTGTTTATATTTATTCTCCCATTTCACTCGTCTGACGTGATTGTGCAATAGAGCAATATTGCTGCTCTGTTCAAAATTAGGATAAAACAATTCATTGTCATTACAAATGACAGAGGATCAATGTAGTCTACTACAAGACAAACAGATTTTTATGCAGGACATCCTGCCCTGCCCTGCCAGGCAGGGCAGGGCCACAAATTTTTTAAAAGTTATCAGCAGGACAAGGCAGGAAAGGACAATGTGCACGGTAAGCAGGAAAATCAATTTCGTATGACTCAGAAGCCAGGATAAATCAGGGCAGGACGTTACAGGGCAGGGCGAAAAAAGTGTCCTGTGCTCACCTCTGGTTCAGACCAATGCTCCACATTGTTATAATGTAACGTCGATCTACATTACTTCCACCTAAAATTTTGTTACAACCTGCTTTGAGCATCCGATGAAGTTTGTTTGCAGGAGCACATTTTTTTAAATTTATTATATGCTGTGGTAAGGTTTAGTGCCCAAGGGCCTGATAAGACGCCATGTCAGGAGGATCAAAGCCAGATGACAATATACACAAAGGAAAGAGAGAAAGAAAGAAAAAAAAATATATGCATACATAGACAACAGAAGACACCTAGAGGCAAGAAGAAGGAAAAAAAAACGACAAGAAAGGAAAGCGCGAAGAACAGGTCCGCATCACACCCATCCGATAGGTGACCCCAAGTGATCAAATTTCTGGAGACTACAAGAGCGATCAGGCAAGAACAAGACTTACGCACAAAGCTCGAAGACCAGAGCCTATAAGAAGGACTCCGGAAAGGACGCTAGGAATGTCAGATCAACAATCGGCACGTCAGGGATGGAATTCTCTACATTCGAACTGACCCGTCTTCGGCACTTTTGAATCACTGGGGTAAACGGGATGAATCGTTTTGACCGGTGTAGGCATTTTACTGGAAGGTCCTTAGACAACCATTGTTCCCGATATGATACCAGCGACAACAATAAATACAGGAACATCTTCTCTCTTCCCATTTGCTCCTTCATCGACCGCAGCCGCAACAACAACAACAGCTATTCCAACTTCCATACCTGCTCCATTCCCGTTTCCATCGTCGTCCAGTACAACTTCGACATTACCCATCACTACAACAACGGCGCCGCTCACTTCTGCCTCGACTACTTTTTTCCCATACAAACAACGACTACAACAGCAAGTACAACTTCATCGGCAAACAGTGTCCTTTCTTCTCTGATTGCCGCACCGATCACAGCAATAACAACAATTCCAATTGCTACAACAACAGCAACTTTGTCTCTACCGAATTTTTCCACGGCAACAACTACAACAGCAGCACCATTGAGCTTCACACCAGTTGCTACGACGACGATCAATACACTTCCTAGTGCTTTTCCACCGACATCGGTAAGAAGATTTCAAAATGGAAGAAATCAATAAATCTCTCTTTGCTTCTAGTCCACTATCCCCGCAATCACCACGACCAATGTTAGTCTCGGTGGTCTTTTTGCTCCCCAACGACGACCACAGCCGGTACTGCACTGAGTACTAGCACCAGCAGTTTTTACACAAGTGCTGTATCCGGTAAGCAAACATTCAATCTTATGAACATGACAATTCATTTTCCTTTCTTCCAGGCAGTACAACTGCTGTTAGCAAACCGAAAGAATCAACCGATCCTTTGGATCAACCATTACCACCGAAATTCAATGAACTTGTTGATAAATTCATGTAAATCAGAAGAAAAAAAACATCGAACCCATTCTGTATCATTTTATTTCATCTCGATCTAGTACGCTGTTAGCAGAAAATGAACAACATCTATCCGATATGGAACATACTTCAACGAGTAAATTTGTCAATGTCCACGAACAAATTGTTCGCGTTCAACAACATGTTCTCGACATTCAAAGTGATGTTCAACAAGATGAAACAACATTTGCACAATCGAATCAAGCCTATCAACAAGTATTTCAATTGATAAATGTCTCTAAAGATTCAATTCTTTTTCTTTACTCTTCTAGGAACTCTACAATGCTACCATTTGCAGATATTTACGTTCGCTTCCACTCGATGCTGGTATCGAAGATCGAGTTGTTGATAAGTGAGTTCGTTAATTTTCAATAATCGAAATTCGTCTTGTTCTTTTAGTTATTTTATGCAAAAAGTGGATGATATCAAAACGAACTATAAACAATGTCAAGATGTTTTAGATTGTGCAGAAAAACGCTTGCAAACTAATGGTCTCGGTGTGACTACAGAAGGTAAAAGAAACACTCTTTGTTATCTCGCCATTTTCACTGCTTTCTCATCGTGTAGATGTGGTGGCTAGTGCCAAAAAAGTTTATGCAGCTATGCTCACCGCTGGTTCCAAAGCAAATCAAGCTCATAAATCGGTCGAAGTGAGTGAATATGAAATACATCATTTATAGTTGTGAATATTTATTTCTCCTGTTCCAGGATCTCAAATATCGTGTTCTCGGTCATCAAACCAGTTCCAATGATGCTTAGTTCTTTTGTTCATTTTTTTTGTCTTGTATAATCAGAATAAAACCAGAATAAGTTTCATGAAAGAAATGATCATTCGAGATAAGTTTTTCCGGGAAACAAACCACGTCATTGAGAAAAAAAGAGGAACAAACTGAGTTGTACTTGTGACGCGGATGCTGCTAGTATGTATACGGCGAGCTGGCTGAAAGTTCTTTAAAAAAGACGCAGGAAAACATTGAATGCTTCCAGTTTGAAAAAAAGTTTTCAAAGCATTGTTGAATTAGGGATGGATTAAACATGTTTGCTCGTGAGCTCGAAGACGTATAAAATCTTGATTGATAACGTTTTTTTTTTAAATTTTATTTGATTTATATTCATTTTCCAGGCAATGATCCATCGTCCACCTATGAATTAATTATTGTTGATGACGGAAGTCCGGATCGAACCAGTGAGGTGAGAACAGATGAATAACTCGGACTGATGATTCTTTTGTGTTTAAACGTCGCATTCAATTACAGTAGTCAGTACGGGACGAATATTGTTAGTGTTGACATTGGATTCGAATCGAGACAATGGCGGTGTCGTACGAATGATGTGGTAGCGTATTCAGTGACTGATTCCTTCAATATATTTAATGCAACAAATATCTTTACGGTGTATTCAGTACTCGCGGCCAGTGGATTTTATTCGCCAATTTTACCAAACTGGGAAACCCTGTTTTAGTTACGATGAAAGTAAGAACAAAAGTATCCGAAAGACCATACAATTTTGTCGTATAGAACAACGATGCGGTCGTCTGCGGATCTCAACATCATCAAGAAAAGGAATCTGTTGTCAAAGTTCGCTGATTGATTTTCTTTAAAAAAGCGAAAACACTTGACTTGATTTTGCTCTCTCTAGCGATCACTACTTCGAACACTGCTCGTGTACATGTTTCATTTCGAAGTTGAGCTATTTGCAACCAAACTGATTCGTAATACCCAATCTCGCTTCAAATTATTCTCACGTGAAACAGCTCAGAAATTTTTCTCGCAAATGCATGTCGAACGATGATGAGTTATTTTAATGAGAGAGAAGCTCATTCGATTGTGCCGTTAATATTTTCAGGGCATTCCATGTTAAAGCCAAATAACTAAACATTCCAGCTGTTGAAGTCGATGTCAATTGGCAAGAAATACCAGGTATTCACATTTAATTATTACGATCGATTATAAACATTTTATTATCAGGTTCCAAACTTGATCCCTTCACGGTCTCCTTTCAAACGGGTGTTGATATATTGGCTATCTGAATGCGATACGTTCTTGACATCTGGATGAAATCGAATGATAGACTCTGTTGGAATGACTTTCTTGTTTTTACATATTTATGAACATTTTTGCTATTGCGACCGGTTGTTTTTTCTTCTCTTGACCATTTTTTATTGTTTTCTGATTCAATCATTACAATGAAGAGATCATCGGTTCACAAAAATAGCATCGATTTCAATTCAAAATCGCGCGCAGAAATGCAAATCTCGATTATTCGAATGACGTTAGACTATACATCAACAATGATAATCAGAAGATGGAAATATTGTGATCGAGATGTCAGTGATCAGCCCCTTGAAATATCAGTGTGCACCTTGTCCAGTATATAACAATCACGTGATTTGTTCGCTGCTCGATTATGCTATAGAAATGAAAACGCCACACGCAGGGAGTCGATTCTAATCTAAATGTAAACAGAACTATTGACACGTATAAGTGAAAACTTTCCTTCATTGATGACGCTTGAAATAGTCTGGAGAATGAATGTGTAGCGATAATCGAATGCTTGTTTGACACCTGACATGATGAATTTGCTGTTTGGCGACGGATAATGACCGAGAGTGAAAATTCGTTTCTGTGAAGAGAAGAGATTATTTGCTCGCTCGAAGAAAGTATTGAAATTATATTCACACTCTATAATCAATTACTTGTGTGCTGTTTTTGTTGAGCAAGTCATCGACATCGCCTCGTCTTAAATCTGTATATTGAACACGTCCGTGAGTATTTCGGTCGTTAGACTGACATTAGGATTCGTAGTATGGCGAATGATGAATTTCAAAAATTGGAAGCATAGTGGGTGTAACATATTCAATCAACATGCGAGAACAAATCATATTGAAATCCATTTTCGTCGACTAAATTCGATTTAAAACATATCATTTTGAATTTAAAATAAAGAAGTGATATTGTCATTCTTCTCAAAATCTGTCATAAGGAGTAAAGCAATGCTTCTAGTAGTGCAAATACAATTGTCATCAATATTAATCGTGACGAATCGGTCTCAAAAACTTTGAAGACAGCGTGAGAGCACATGGGAAAATCACATAGGCCAATCCTATTTTCGAGAATCCATCAAGACATGTGGATAAAAAGAAAGTTTAAATAAACATCTGTATTTGGTCGACAAAGTCATGAGAACATCCGAGTGGTGGATGATTTCATTATTGTAGCACCTCATTTTTATACTGAAAAAATCCTAGTTTTGATTTCTTCGTTGATGTGATATTCTATAAATGAACCTGAACCAAAGGATTGCTGGATGCGTATTCATCGTTCAATTGATATCTCCTGAATTAAAATCAAACCATCAGAGATCACGAATAAGAAATAACGTGTTATTGATTGATTGTACACTATTTGGAAAAGTTGAACAGTGTGAATGTCGAAGAGATTGTTGAAATTTTCCATGTTTTGTTTTCTTAAGAAGCCCCAATTTTGATAGAATCGAGGAACTGGCTCATGAAGTCATCAAAAGCCCGTTTCACAAAATCGATATTGAACATCTCTGGTATATACTCTTCATTTTGGCCAATCGTGTGTTCGAAATGAAATTTCTCACAGACGAAGAAATCAAATAATCATCAGCATCTAACTAGGCACGTACGTAGAAATTTTCTGAGGAGGGTTGAAGTTTCTGAGGAGGGCTGAGCCATCAAAAAATCAAAATTCTTTATTCGCACAAATTTTTTCCTGTACTCCCCCCCCCCCCCATGGGAACTTTTTCTTGTGGGGGAAGGGCTAGAGCCCCCTTAGACGGCCCCTTCGGTACGTCCCTGCATCTAAACATTTTTTGTTTTGCAATATAGTCATATATCATCCACCGATAACTCAAGTTCGAAAAAGTGGAACGATTCCTTGTTGACTACATTAATATAGGCAGAGGGCTTTTGCTTCGTCGGTAAAGTTGACTATGATGTTCAAATAGACAGAATTGAAAAAAAAGTGCAGCTGAATGGAAAGATGTATTGTTGTGCGTTATGAATGGACGAGCATTGTCTATCAGTCGATATATATATAATGTTTCTCTCATATCGAACGATGAACATACATGACTGCCACCAGATTGGAGGATTTGCCCAATGAACTATGGCTCGAACTTTTCGTATATTTCACTTCGCTCGAGTTGAGCTCGACATGGCTCGATTGGTCGCTCAACAGTCGTATTCAGATGTTGGCTCAAATGGCACAGTCTCGTGTTGCTCTTGAAATATCGACGATGTCATTAAAAACCTGGAGTCAATTGTTGTATTATTTCGAACATGAACATCAATCGATTGCTCATCGTATTACTTCCATTGTGTTCGACGAAGCAGTTATGTCGAGTGAAATAACCAGGCGATGGCTCGACAATGGTTCTTTTTTACCACGCATTCGTCGATGCATGATCTTTGTTGATTTCGTTGGCAAGCATGTTTTATCTAATCTTATTCAACTTATTCATCAAAATATGTCGATTTTGCGTCATCTTGTGATTTTCTTCGATCGAGCTGGACTGTATGAACGCATACTAGAACAACTGATCAAACGTTGCATCTCGCTGCACACAATGGAATTAATCATTGTTAACGGTAATATGAAAGACCAGTCGTCCACTAACACCGTCTTTCTATTAACGTCCTGTTTCAAACTAAAAGAAGTCTTTGAGACATTGAAGTTGGATAGTTTCATGATAATCAGTATAGTTTAATGGCGTAAATCTACTTTGAGCTCGAAGAAAGATATCATACAATGTTTGAAAATAGCATTTTTCTCGAGTTGAAATCAGTGGGAGGACGTCCATTCGCATAAGCCCAACTCTTTTAAAGACAGGATTGATATCAGCCTCATAAAAGTTTGCTTACTTAAATATCAGTTACGAAATTGCCTTTTCGAGACGAATCGAACAAGCTTATGTCTTCCTACCAGAGATGCCGATCGGAGGCTTTATGACGAACGTCTTCATATGAAACTTTAAGATTTCTTTCCTACAAATCACCGTTCCCAATTTAGATAAAGTGCCATACGATTACGATTAATCTCCATTTTCTAGATGGCCGACACTTTTCTGAAAGTTGCTTTGATTTGAACCAGCTTTTCGCCTCTCATCACCAATTGCTTGCTTTTCCTCATACTGTTCGTTTGCGTCTCTCATTACAACAAGTAACTCAGTTAGCATTGCTCGCACAGCACGGCACTATACCACGTGTCAAACATCTACATATCACATTGGAAGAATCAATAGGTAAGAACTATCGATGGTGTGGGCCGGATGAGAAACCATCGTATTCTATACTATGTCCGAACGATTTACATTTAAGTCAAGCCAATATACCACATTTACGCACGTTTCATTTGCAACAAGTACCTATGATTAATATTATCGTCTTGATTCAACATTTCTCATCAATGGCTCAACTCGAGTCACTGACAGTGGTCAACTCTAATGTAAAAGGTATGTCAAATGTTTGAATGACTACTACGAAATTGAGCATGCACTGCAGAGGATCTTTCATAAATTAGTTATCCAAGTGACATGATCCCTTTTTGTTTCTACTGTGCAGATAGAGATGAACTGTTTATGTTCAAAAGCAGCATCACAACTTATCTACGCCGTCTACGTCAGCTTCACTTTGTTCTTTATTTACCTGTTGAAACAATAATCGAGAAGAATGACCTTTACTGGTTCGACTTGGATCACCGTGCCGTTCAAAATGAGATAGACAATAATGGGAAGAATACAGTAATGTTACTTTATACGGTCCCATATCTGCTTAGCAATCAACGGCAACTGCATAATCACACATTTGCACGACGATCACAAACTTCTGGTAAGATCAATCACATTCAATGGATAGTCGATTGTGCTCCGTTGTCTATCAATACAACTCTTACCCATTTACGACATGTTCACTGGCTCCAGTGGTTCTACGATATCCAAGTGTGTGATATGCATATCTTTATTGACATTCTCAATCATCTTACTTATTTAGGAAATAATTCCAAATCCACGTTCGTGGTGCCTGGTGCTTCCAGTCTTGCGTAATATTGAACTCAATTTTGATCGGAATCCTTTGAAATCTCACGTGCCGTTTGATGGATCTTCCACACCAATCGATCATCGTATTATTGTACTCGAACTGATTCGTGTCAATGCACCATCTCTTCAGTGTCTGACACTTTGGTGGCATGACATCTTGCTTCTGACAAAATCTCATTCTCCTTGGCCCTCCGTACGACAATTGAATGTCCTTTTGAGAACACACAAAAAGGACGATCCACCTGCATCTTTGATCGGACGTCTTCCAACAAACAAAGCCTTTCCTCAGTTACGATATCTTTCATTTGGAGGGCGTCGCTTTAGACTCATGCCTTCACAACTCATGGCTGAACGAATTTTAGCGTGGTTCAATGCTCTCATCTTGTCCTCGTCAATACTTTCCATTTTACATGTCAATAGACGCTGCGGACCTGAGCGAGCTGTACCACCATCATCTCGTGACATGCTCATCACACTTCTCAAGCAGCATGTTCGGCTGAGTGAGCAGCATCATCCACCGGCTCGTGTCGTCATCGATTCGAATGAAGAGATTATCATTTGGCTTTAAATTGAAACTATGGTTCAATTCTTTTATAGATTGAAGACTCCTATTTCCTGTATTGATTTCAAATAATGTACATAGGGTAGTCAAAAAGTTCGTGCACTTCTCTATATCTCGACGAGAACAAGACAGTTCAGCCATCTTTTTACGTGATATTTTTGAGGTATCTGCTGTGATGTTATGGGCAAAGTTTCATCGCTTCAGCTCTCTCTTTAGGTGTTATTGAATGAATAGTAGGTCTAAAATTGATCTCCTTGGTTATTCACGGAATATTACGACTCGTTTGAGCTCGCACATACGCGCGAACGTTTCTCAGGGCACAGAAATTTTGTGAAAAACTATGAGCTGATGTCAGACTAAGATCTATGAAACCATTTGAGCACAAATAGCTATCGAAATTAAGAATACCCGAAGGAACTCGTTGTTCGACTGACATTCAGCCAGAACGATGAACTATATCATTTTTTAAGCAATATTTAATTATCAATCATTTATAATTATTTGCTGCGGTCCTTAGTGACTTCATCCGTATGTTAATCACAAATGTTATAATTGACTGATATGAAAGAAATGAAAGATAAAGTCATTTTCTGTGTTTTTATGTTATTGGTTCATCAACCTGGCTTTTAAGCGTAACATTCAAGAGCGCACTGCCTCATTCGAATACGCTTCAGATCAATTGGAAATTTACTAGTTTGCCCTCTCGTGTCTGGGCTTTCAGACCATTATAATATTCAAGCGCATTTCATGGATATTAATGAAGGACATCTAGAACGAAGTTGGCGTGCCTCGTAACTAAGGAGACCAATGTTAGAGCTACTGTTCATTCAATAAAAACACCTAAAGAGAGAGCTGAAGCGATGAAACTTTGCCCATAACATCACAGCAGATACCTCAAAAATATCACGTAAAAAGATGGCTGAACTGTCTTGTTCTCGTCGAGATATAGAGAAGTGCACGAACTTTTTGACTACCCTATGTAAATGTCAATCATTCATGAAAATAAATGAACACTTCTGTTCATACTAACTTTTTTAATCAGGAAACATTAAGAGAAAAAATGATACATATGTACTTCTACTTTTATACTTTTCATGTAAGATTACATCTTGAGGGAAAATGCTATTTATACAAACTCTTTATCGCTCTCACCATCTTCAAACCTAGCCTATGATCAATGATGCAGATCGTTGTCTTGCAGGCGCCGGTCTTCACGTGAGAAATAGCTTATTACTGGGAGCAAAAACAAGACTATCATAGACAACCGACGGACCAAAGAAGTCTGTCACTTCTGTATATTCATTGATTAGTTTTCTTAAACATTGTATGCAAGGGAGAAACAGTAGAATTCGGGACTCTGAGGGGACTGTAGCCCTTAAAGTCTCTTGAAGTTTCGTCAGAGTCCCATGAAATCTCGAGACCGCCGTTTCCTCCTTGATCGCGTGATTTGATCGGTACTTTTTCATTTTCATTCAAAATTTTGATTTTAGCAGTTCGACACCTATTTGAACAAACGACGAATATAGTCATGTAGAAATATTATGTCTGATAAAAAGATATTTGATCTCTTTGTTCAGATGAAACAATGAAATTAGAATATTGCATATCATCGAGCTTGGCTGGTTTCGATTCAAATTTTCCACTTATTGTCTCGAATCAAGCAGTAAATAATCACTCTCAAATGGAATCTATGAAAAGGCACATAGTGAATATTACGTTTCATTAGTGTATTCGTATTATATTGAATTTGACGAAACTGAACATAAGTTTCAACTGTTCTAGGCTGCCATCTTTAGACGGACGATGGAATGATTGCCCAAAATGCAACACCTCAGGTACATAGTTATTACCGTAGCAACATCAGTATCGGACTCTCATCCTCTTTTGTAAGGACACTCGTCAAACAACTGTCCGAATCGGGTGTCGACGGAAATGGGAGGTGACGAGGCAACGGCGGGACCGGTGGCAGTTCCTGGGTCGAAGTAGGACTGAGGATCGTCCGATGAACTTCATTTAACACGGTATTTTTTCTTTCGCATAGCTTCAGTTTTTTATCTTGCGTTCCTATTTGTTATGCATCTATCCTTTCTGTTCATCGTTCTTTTTTTTCTTTCTTGATGGTTTCTGACATCCGTTTCTCTCTCTATTTTGTGATAATGAACATTCTTCACACTTGATGCTCATCAAAAACCCAACTCGCAGATATATTGTTGTTTCTTTTTCTCTATTTTATCTTTCGTTCTTCTCTCATTCGGTTGATGGTCGGTGAACTGAGACGGCTGATAATGTTGCAATAAACAACAGAAGAATAGAAAAAAATTATATTTTCACATCTTGCTCAGAATAGAGTCGGCATTAGAGAAGTGTTGTATAAACCCTGTTGAAGGTATGTTTCACCGAGCATTGCTGTTCTGCCATTGGCACATTCATATTTTCTTTCTGCGTGGTGTGAAAGAGAGGAAAAAAGAGAAGGAAGGGAAGAAACATCGTATGTGAACAGAGCAAGAGAGAACATTGGGTGAACGATTCTCTTTGACTGAGTAATCGCTTCCCTACAACCCAGGTCGAAAGCTACACATCGGATCCTGTCGGATCCGTTTTAATCCGATGATTTCCGGTGGTCGAATCCGATCGGAATCCGAGAGTCGGATTCCGGCAAATTTTGGAGACTTCCAGCGAATTCCGATAGTCGGATTCCGGTGTAGTCCGGCTGCCGGAATGCTGCCGGATCCGGTAGTCGGATCCAATCGGAACCGGTCGGTAGCTAGGGGTACATCGCTCACTATTTTTATTGCAGATAAATGTCTAGATTTTATGTACAGATCACAGATGACGAAGATAACCTGTCAACGCACAACAAAAACAGACTTCATCATCAACTTTTCGATGCATGCTTCTCTCATTATTGATCAATACTCTCACTCGCAGAGAAAATGACCCAGAGTATATCGAGAGAATTTTTAACATGAATGTTGGTCCTTGCTCAACGATAAAAGCAGCAAACACGAAGAAAAGTATAAACTATCTCGTGTTTTTTTTATCTCTCCTCCGTGTTTATCTTTTAGATGTGGCGGTGACTCGGCTATCCATCGATCTTTCTGCTGGAATCACCGGTGCTATTGGTGAGTGTCTCTTGTTTTTTTATCTCTTCTCCGTGTTTATCTTTTAGGTGTGGCGGTGACTCGGCTGTCCATCGATCTTTCTGCTGGAATCATCGGTGCTATTGGTGAGTGTCTCTTGTTTTTTTAATCTCTACTACCTGTTCAGTTTTTTAGGTATCATCCTGGCTTGTTGATCGATTTATCTGCCGCTTCGAATGAGCGGTATTATTGGTGAGTGGTTCGTGGATTTTTCTTGTCTTTGCTGCCTGTTCGTGTTTTAGTCTGGATGATGCGAAGTGGATCGAGTGATTTTCGTTTTCAGTCTCAAATTCTAAAGTTGGTTTTCTCTGTTTAGATTGGGTGCTCGATTGCGGAAGCATCAGGTGAGTTCAACCTTGAATTTTAACCTAATTTGCTGCTTTTAGATCAAGTGCTCGATAGAACTATGATCGGTTGAGGTCTATCAGCGATAAGTGCTCGATCGGACAAACATCGGTGAGTTCAATCTTTGAGTTTAAGCCAATTTGTCTGTCGTCATCTAATACTTTTTTTCTTTTAGGTTGATAGATTGTTGATCACCATCCAAATGTGAATTACTGCGACAGGAACTGACGGTACACACGATCGGTCGAGTTATATAACGGTCCATGTCGATAAGAACGCGCTTCCGACGCATATGGCACAACGGAACATCTGGGTACATCTGTCGTGTCCATCGCTATGCCGACAAACGCCGCAGCAAGACGTAGTGCGGCTTTGAACACGTGACTGGCGCATCGCACATGTACGAAGGCGCACTAGGTCTTGCTGTAGGCGTATGTAGGCATAGTAATGCACACGACAGATGTACCGAAACGTATGGTTGTGCCATACGCATTGAAGCAGGTTGCTATCGATATGGGGGAAGGGGTTGGATACGTGAAATGTATGTATCGGTAGGGTGCGTGGAGACTGGTGGATATGAGAGCGAGACACAAACAGCGATGGACGGAGTAGTAAGGACCAGCTGCAGATAAACATGGGCACATATCCGGCAGGTTCCAATGGGATCCGACCGCTTCCGACAGGATCCGGTTACCGGAATCCGGTCGGATCCGTTTCCGGCGGGTACCCAATCGGATTCCTGAGCCGAGGATTTGGGGGGAAATCCGATCGGATCCGGTCGGACTTTACCAGGAATCCGGCGATTTCCGGCGGCATCCGGTAGGGGTTCCGGCCGGATCCGACGGGATCCGGTGGTCGGAATGTTCGACCTGGGAATGCTCGTCAGCTTCGTTTTTCTTCCCTGACCTTATGCTATCGTTCATTCGTGAATTCAGCCACATCACGTAGAAGAGAAAAATCAACACATCATCGCCATTCGTGCCCGTGCATCATACAAAAGGAATGCCTCGCATAAGTAGTGCTTCTTACCTCAGCCTTATCGAGGATATCGCTCTGTTCGATGCCATCATTAAAGGTGCGTACTATTCGATCCCGATCTCATTTTCTGAAATATGTTGCCACGGCGTTTTCATAAAAAAATATCTGGCAACCAGCAGAATTCTCACTGATTCGTTTGATCTATAACTTGTTTTACGTATAGAGGACGTGCTACCATTCGAAGAAACGTTCACTGAGGAGCAGAGACAAATGTTGAAACATTGTAAGTGGTCTCAAAAGTCATCAATAAACATATTTCTTTGTTGTTTGTTGTGACGGTAGACTTTGACAATAGAGAAAATCCGGACCCTGTGACAGAGCACTTGCTAGCTGTTCAATTGAACATGAATGCTAGCCTTGTTGCGGTAAGTTTACAGTGTTTCTTATTCTTATGTATTCCTGTTTTCGTATTCAGGACTTCTTCGTTGGACGTCAGCTGATGAAAAATCGCAATGATCTCTATCGCCGCTATGTGGCACCTGTAGCAGCTGGATAATATAAATTGACCGTCCATAAGTCAAATGTTCAATTGACCTTCTCGCTGAAATAGATAATTTTTCTTGTCAAAGGTTAATTTTCATTTAATGTCCAATTTCTTTTTGATGATCACTATACATTATTTTTGCGTTCCTTGTATGGTTTGTGGCGCGCAGTGTCCACGTGGTAATCTCGAGCGGGAGAAAACACAGATATAAATGTCCGGAAAGGTTGACCTATGACTGCTTGTCTTCAATACTTTCTTGTTGCTTTAAAACAGTTGGTTGCACAATGTTGGAAGTGAAAACATTTGCAGTTCAAGAACCAGCGCGTTGGCCGCCGGATGTGTAATTGTTCTATTGTCGCTCGCACTCTGTAAGCGATCGATTTTGACTGTACATAGTGAACGATAGTCCAGCTCAATCACTGGATCCCATTTTGCCCATCCAAGTACCACAATTTCACTGGTTTCCACCGAAAACAAAACCTGTTGTTGGATCGATACCAATTCGATTGTTGAAACTTTCATCGAGTCCATGCCCGGCTCCACGTTCTCGAAAAGTCAACGATTGCATGTAACGTAGAAGAACTTCGTGTACAATATCGTCAAATGCTTAATCATGAGCACCAGGCTATTGCATTGGAGAATCATGAGTTGGATAGAGACAGGACACTTTATTCGAGAAAATTTCATATCTGTCAGGAGCAAGATGAGTACAACTAGTCGATCAATGCAACCATCACCAGACAGCATCGCGATCATTGTAACGTGCAATTCGACTGTCATCTAATAGATTCAGAGTCAGACCATGACGAAGACATTCATGGTAAGCTAGCAGAAGATAACAAGCTTCGAAAGAATCGACAGAGCAAGAGAAGAAGACCACGCAACAAAATGAATATACCTCGATCCCAATAGCTTCAAATTTCAAAACTGAAATGAAGAAAGCCGGCTGCCAACGATGGACATACTTGAACTCGTTCGAGAGTCTGTGGATCGACTTCTTCAGCACATGCTCATCAAAGAGGATCACATTTTCACCGTCTCAAAGATGCCTTTTCCTCACGTGGCATTGAGCAAATTTTGCGGTTCACTGTACCAATTTTTCGTTGTTATAGAATCCGATTTGATCCCACATCGTGCGATACGAATATACGAGCACAAGAAAATCGATCGTATGATGTCAAATTTGAGACTTTTTGGCAACATTTATACATGGTTAGATTCGTCAGCTCACGCGCGCTACAAAACTGGATATTTTTATGCTTCTTTTGGAGAAAAAGTTCAGTGGCCCAAATCTGCTAGCCTATGCACCTCCGTCCTTTCTTATTAGTTCAAAAAATCCCATTCTATCCAGGTTTAAAATCAACTGACGACGTGAGTGAAATGAATTGTCTAATGAGCTCAATCAACTTCTTCTGTATACTCGTTCGATCGGAGGATTCTATGTAACGTGGAAAATCGTTGTTTCATTAATCTCACCAAGAACCAAGTTATCAAAATTGCATCAGTGTGAATCTGTCAGAATTAGACTCACCAATGGATTTTCAATAATAGTACTGCATCTGAGACTCTCTTGAGAGATGAATGTGTTTTATTCGATTCGATAAAAGCTGACAATAGAAAAATGAATGGTTACCATGATGTTTCTTGTCATTGTAGAGCAGATTTTTTGCTGTTGCACGACACAAGATCTCTCATGTTTGATCGATCTTCTTGATACCTGAGACGACGACAGACGCGTATTCTAAAATGGTATCGATTTGAATAAAAGAGAGTTGATGAGTTCAGTCCTAGGGATTTATTTAGATGCAAGTGTGAAACATAACAAACAAACAAACAAAACTATTAACTGTCTGTGCTGAGGATAAAAGGTGAAAACCATTGATTGAGTAACTTGGCAAGATGTCAACCTGATTATCTAAATGAAAAACTCTCTGAGATTAAAGTGAATGTGAAAATCGATCATAGTTGCAAAACTGTATCATGAGAAATCATCTTGTCACAGTTTATCGTTCTAGAAACCTATGTTGACATTTATTACCTGTTTTAGTACCAGAAGCCATCAATTCAACAACCTTTAGGTGGTGAACCCGGTTTATTGCCAGGGCAACCATCAGAATATGTGCTTTTTAAGCCCAAAGTGCAGCACCAGTGCGAGCATTTGGGCATCCATTTAGTACGGGAATCTTCGCACAAGTCACAAAAACGAAATTTATTCATTGCATCTCGGTCGATAAAGTTCGGATCTTTAGAAGCATCCCATAGTGCTATACCAAGAGCGGTGCAAATCTCATTAAATCGGGAGTAACCAGTATTATCAGGCTCAACCAAATCACTCAAGTCCTGAAGATTAAATTCCGCATTAAATCTTGATAGTGAAAGTGTTTTGAGAATATGATGATAAACAGCATAAGAATATGGTGCGATCACGTATTCTTCAAACGGGGTACTTCGGCGCTTCATTGAACGATCGTTCACTGTCTCGAAGAGCGATGTCGATATGCAGCTAGTAATCAATAATAATAACTGACCCGAGTAGATGAATGAAATGAGATTAGCCATAGTAGCCGATTGCTCATGAAATGTTGAAGTAGAAATGATGGATTGATCGAGAGGAACACTTCCAAAAAGGAACTATCGGATCTTATTCACTACTCAATAACAACGCATCATGCACATTTTCTGTTTATGCATTTGATTCAAAGGTAAGCATGCACATTGACTCACCTTTTTCTATTGTTCTTACTATGATCGAGAGCGAAAACAATAGCTGCAGGTGCTTGCTTTTACCTGTGGCCTGTCATTTTACCGGCAAATAAGCCAGGTTCGTGGACTCCTCAAAGCAAGGGGAAAATACAGATCTCAATGGATCCCGGGTGCTAGTGGGATCCAAAAATATTTCTGCAGAATTTTAAGAAAGACATGAAATTAATCACTAACATATGATCCTCCAGATCCCAGCTTGTATATTCTAGTTATCTAGAGACAAGTATGAATGCTAAGACCAAGAGCTAAACATGAAGGAATATGATATTGAGAGAAAAAGTGGATGTGTTAAAAGATTGTTCTTTCGATTGACATCGTTCGAAGCTATTACAATAAGAATCTTTACGCAGTACATTTTATTCAATAGATTTCTTTTTAATGTGAACACTACAACATGGAATAATTGAGTTATATAATGTTGGCAAAAAAAACAGCACCGTCATGAAATATATTGCACCAAGAAAGTGAACTAAAAAAGCAAAGTTACAAATAGACAAACTTGTGTGTTTTGGACAAGTTCAATGCCAATGTTTTCATATTGAGAATCTTTTTCGTCGCATCGAATGTCCACTTGCTCGTCGCCAATTCTTGTCCATTCCAGACAATTCTACTTGGCTCTTTTGTCACACCGAAGATGGTGATTTCTTCCAGTTTAATATCATTACCCATTTGTGGATACTTGTATGTCCACGGTTCAAGTGTCAAACGTTGAGCATTGTAATTGAAAATAAAATAATTGTAATGCGATGTTTCATAAGTATCGATTGATTCGCCATCATCCCAGAAGAGATCACCTCGAGCTTGTTGTTGACTATCTAAAGCTACAATAAGATAGAGTGGTTTTTTGCGTGAGTCGACTGTGTTCATAGCCGATTGTTGATGTGGCAAAATGGCACCGCCACGTAAGAACAATGGTAAATAGTCAAGAGGTGCTGCAACATTGACTTGACCGCGAGAGATCTGTTCTTCACCGGTATAGTAGTTGAACCACCGTTCCTTAGGAGGCAAGTAGACTGCTTTCGTTGTTTGATCTTGGTAAAGCACTGGAGCAATGAGCAAAGATGAACCCCATAGAAACTGCTCATCAAGTGGCCAACATGCAGGATCAGCTGGCCATTCATGAGCCATCGAACGAACGACCGTACCGCCCGAAATGTGAACACGATGAAAGAGTGAGTACAAGTATGGAATGAGCGTGTAACGCGTGACGACAACTTTACGATTCGATTCGACAACAGCCGGAGAAAAGACTGCTGGATCTTGGTCAGCAAATCGGATACCATTGTGATTACGGAAGAACGGATTGAATGCACCTAAAATAATCAATTATCGATTCAAAATTTACTGTAAAACGAAATCAGTCGATTCTCACCCAATTGCATCCATCGTTGGCACATCTGTTCGGTAGTATTTCCTTCGAAACCACAAATGTCAGCGCCTACATAGGGAATACCGAATAGATTGAATTCGAGCATTCCGATGACATTGTATTTTAGATGAGACCATGCTGCTGTATTATCACCCAACCAATGGCCAGAATAAGAACCCGATGTTGGAAAAGTCGAACGACTGATGACAATCGATCGTTTGTTATCAGTAGCTCGAGCTGCCGGCAATGTAGCCAGTGTTTCTGACCAACCGTAGAGATTGTGAACATCGTAATGACGAAAGACTTTGCCTCGACCATCGGTTTGTTCGCCAATCATACACAGAGTCTTATCCGATAGATGATCGCCCAAGATGGCTGTCTTGTACAATGGTGATTCCAATGGCTCATCAAGAGGACAGTGAAGATTCCATGGTTCCGGATGTGGCCAATTCCATGGTTGAAGTTTATTTGTATCGAAATTAGCCGGTTCACTGAAGAAAAGAAAAAATGAAACAAAAACGGCTAGGAGAGAAAAACTTACTTCATATCGATCCAGAGACCGTCGAACTTTAATTTGGAGTAATATGTCAAAATTTGAGATTTCCACCATTCTTTAGCCGGTGGATAGAAATAATCCGGAAATACCGTTTTACCTAAATATAACATGAATTGTAGTTGCAAAACGACAATTCTATTTGTTTGTATTTTCGAAATAGATACCTATAGGCCATACATAGCCGACCATATTTCGATTTTTCGTCTCATTGAATTGTACATTCCGGTTCTCTGGCCATTTGATCCAGATATCTGTCTTTTGTCCGTCTGTGTACACAGCATAATCTTTTTCTTCGGAATCAATAGCCGGATCGAGAATGGTGATAAATCGCATTCCATTCGTATGCAATGAATCGACATATTGCGGTAGGCCATCGAAACGATTCGGATCCCAAGTGAAATCGAGCTGTTTGTGGAAATAATCAATATCACCATACCTAAATTAAAAAGAAAAGAAAATAATTCATTTATGTTATCGAAAAAAGAAAAGATCAAATTACATGACATCGAGAGGAATCTTTGCATCTAGTGTTCGCTGCATGGCTCCTTTCATATTGGCGAGTGTATCGTAGCCGTATCGACAAAGTTGAAATCCAAGTGCCCAATAGGGTGGCATGTACGGGTTACCAATTACTGTTTGATATTGTCGAATGACGTCTTCCGGACGTGGTCCAGCGAAAAAGATCACATCCAAAATACCACCAATGGTACGATAGGTGAGCATCGCTTGATCATTTTCGAATTCATCTAATTTATAATCTTGTGCATTGGAATTAAAAATTAATACACCAAAGGCTTGTCCATCACGTTCGATACCCATGTAGAATGGATGTGTACCGTAGAGATTTTCTTCTTTGCCATAGGGCGGTTGATCACGAGCGAATATACCATAACGAAGTGATCCATTAAGAACATGTCGAAAAGTTGGATGAGTATTTTCACCAAAACCTACGAGAGTAATCAGAAAAACATGAATACAATCAAACTCACGTACCATAGACATTTCCTGATGGGACAGTTGTTATGATTTGAATGAATTTATCATCGTAAATAAAACCTTCGGCGAAGAATGACGTATCGAAAAGGATCGTCTGAGTATTTGTACGACGTACGCGAAATCCAACTTGACCATTGGCGGTTTTCGTCATTTCAAATTTGATCTTGGCAGGAATCCTTGTAGGAGGTGCAGACGGTTGCCATTGAATCGGTACAGGAACTTCGTATCGTGCTGCTTCAGCATCGCGTACAGTTAGACGGATCATGTCCGTTCCGGATAGACTGACTTTAGCATTCAAATGATCGATATCAAAGCCGAATAGTGAAAATTCACTCGTTCGCGTAGTAACAATTTGCTTAACTTCGGATTGAGTTGATTGGCGATCCTCGACACGATAGTTGCTCTTCGATGCAGCATGTCGAGCGGAAGCTGGTTTGGTCGAGAGTCGTGTTAAGGAATATTGAGTGATGGCGTCGGATAATTGTTGCGGTGTTTCAGTAATGCCATAACCACCTTTTTCTTTCGAAACATAGCAAGCAACAATACCTACTTCTGAGGTCGGAGCCCAGATACATCCGCGAGCCATGCACGAATGAGTAGTAGCATCTAAAAACAAACTTGTTTAGTCAGAAAGAGAAATTGAATGAAACTGACCTGGATCAGGATGACAGTCCACTCGATATTTCGGATTGGTAGTAAGAGCCTCAGGAGGTATGACGACTGTCGTACCACTACCTGTCCATGACACTGTGTGACTTTTGTCCATTGGCAATCCCAATCCAATAACATCAGTAATTTGCGTCTGGGGTCTTGTAGTCGGATGCAATTCTTTACCACCCACAGTGATAGTTGATAGAGTTTCATCTAATCCATAGATCGTCAACGAGTCCAAAATCAAATTCGCCATTTGACTATAACTATTTTCAGCAACATTGATCTGCAATTGACGATCACGTGAAGACCATTTATATGTTGCATAGAAGTACGCTTTTGAGCCAATGGTATCAATCGATTCACCATCATCAGAAAATAAATCACCTTGGGCATTACCATTTGCGTCAAGTACAATGGTGAGACCGAAAGGCTTCTCGCTAGACAACATACGCATGAAGATGAAAGCATAGTTTCCCCGATCACTTACCGAGAATATTTTGTATTTTTAGCAAATTCTTGAGTAGGAATGATAGCTCCACCGCGAAGCAAAATCGGAATAGTGTTCAAGGGTGCTTGAATTGTGATAGATTGTTTTTGAACAGGAATTCGAGCACCGGTGTAGTAGTTATACCAATGGGAAGAAGGAATATAGACTTCAACTTGTCGGGCACCGTCATCAGTCACAGGTGCCACCATGATATGAGGTCCAACAAGGAATTGTAGAAAAAGATCGAGTGTATTCTTGTCTGTGGGATATTCATGGAACAATGGACGAATGACTGTTGAACCTTGAGTGTGAGCTTTGTAGAAGAGTGTATAATAGTAAGGAAGAAGAGTGTAACGAATGCGAAGAGCGGACACCATGATAGCTGTGGCAGATGGAGACCAAACAGCTGGATCTTGATCAGGGGTCTTCCAGATATTGTGCTAAAATGTTCAATCGAATCGAAATCATATCAATTAGATCAATTCAACTAGCTTACATTTCGAGAGAATGGATAGAAAGCACCGACTTGCATCCAACTAGGTGACAAATAGATATATTAAAAAGAGTACGAGATTCTTTTGATTTGATTCTTACCGAATGCACATTTCTTCACTGGGTGTTTTATCAAAACCACAAATATCTGCCCCATTGAAGGGAATACCGAACCAATTGAATTCGACCATTCCAATCAACGATCGTTTCATTTCATGCCATGTTGCTTCATTATCACCGAGCCAATGACCACTCCATTGACCGGATCCGACATAAGTGGAACGAGGTAGTACTAAACTTCTTTTGCCAGTAGTCGCTCGCATCGCATCTAATGTTGGCTTAGTTTGACTCCATCCGTAGAGACTAGAAAGATCAAATGTGTGACATCCAAGCAAAAAGTCAACTCGAATGGCTACCTGTGTACATCATAGTGACGATATTTGGGTTTGCCGGTGTGAGAGTCGATTTCACCCTGTGGAGCGGACATGCACATAGTGTGATCAGAGAGACGACTGGGCCGACCTAATTTGGCATCCCAACGAAATACGGCCTTGCTACGATAAGGTGGGTCGTCAAATTCGCCCACTGGACATTTCAGCGTGTAGTTGCTGCCCGTGTCCATCCAATTCCAAGGAATATCTCCATTTGTATCGAACAGAGCTACACATGAATATTTCCATTTAACATAGAATAGGAGCACAAGAACGCATACCTGGCTCATTCATATCGATCCAAAGTCCATCGAATGACAACTGTTCACGACGAAATTTGTCGATCCATCGTGCCCACCATGCTTGTGCACGGGTAGTAAAGAAATCTATTATCCAACAAGACACATTTACACTTTATTTTCCTCTCGACACCTCGACACTTACCCGGAAAGTAGACGTCACCGGGCCAACAAGAACCTTTCATTAATTTTCCATCGTCCCATTTAATGAAAACATCTTCCGTAATGCCTTCCGTGGTCGGTGCATAATCCTTCTGATCGATTGTGCCCGGATCCAAAATGATAATAGTTCTCACGCCGTCAGCATTTAATTCAGAAAAGTATTCTTTCAAACCATTATAATTCACCGGATCGATGGTAAAGTCTTTTGCTGCCTCCATGTAATCAATATCGGCATATTGAATATCCAGTGGAATACCGGCATCTCGATTTCGTTTGACGACCGTCTTCATGTGTGTTAAATTTCCATAGTCCCAACGAGAAAGTTGAAAGCCGAGTGACCAGTACGGTGGCAAAATGGATCGACCAACAAGCCAAGTATATTGTTGAGTGACTTGTTCGGGATTAGGACCGAGAAAGACGAAAAAGTCGAGAACACCACCAATGGTTCGAATGGTGAGTGATGGTGATGGTCCAAATGAATAATCCATGGCATTTGAATTGAGCAAAAGAACACCATGCATTCGTCCGGATGGCACTTGGTTCGAATTAGGTGTTTGTTCCATGACCAGATAGAATGGATGGCTGCCGTAGTGATTCGCATTGGTATCCCAATTTGTACCTACAAGAATACATTTATTTTTAAAGAGAAAACAAAATGAATGGATCTATGTTTTCTACACATCCACGAAAGGTGGGATGAAAACGTGTAGAAACAATATTCATTTGATTTGATTCAGAGACTGGCAAATAATTAACAGCTTTGTGCATGACTAACCTTGATCACGGGCGAAGATACCCCATGTTTTGCGTTCTTCTACCTTGTGCTTAAGTGTATCGTGGTTGTTCTCTCCGAAACCGTAGACATGAGGAGATTGAAGTCTAGTCACTATTTGAAGAAATTGATTGTTGAGAACAAGACCACCCATGGATGTATCGAACAGAGTGACTTGACCAGCACGACGCTTGATCGCAAAAGATAATACATTGTCACGTGCATTATCTGATGAATAAGTGAACTCATATTGTGGTGATGACGCTCGACCGGGCGAGTTCGTTAATGGAATTGGTACCTGAAAGAGAGAAATGTAATGAAGTGTACTGCATTCACCTACAATCTTACTTCGTATCGTTGATTATCGGCATCATACAATTTGAATCTGATGATGTCGTTCGTATAGTATTGTACATCGAGTAGAACATTCTCGATCGGTTGTGCAAATAGACTTTCTACTGCTTGATTTCGTTTTAAGCGTAGTTGTATTCCATTTGGTGTGTCTTGTTGGCCTCCTTGTAGTTGATAACCGTAGTTGGGTCGTAAATAACATTGAGTGACACCTGGACCAGCTGCATCGTCAAAGAGACAATGGCGAGCTAGACAGTTTTCTTTTGAATACGTGGCAAATTTTGATTCAGCGTCAGGATAACAATCAATGCGGTCAGCGAGTTCGCTTGCTTGACGTCGTCTAGATGCATCACTGCGAGCATTGATGCTTGCGACAAAGATGAGTAGAAGTATGAAAGCAGCAAGGATAACGAAACCACGCACAGTTCCCATCCCACGGCACAGGCGCAGGGACTAAGTGAAAAAAGCAACCAAAAATCACAACGTTTATCGGCAGCAAAATGAAAACGGCACATGCTATTTGTAGACTAAAAATCGATGGGAAGCATGCCACCTGATTCTCACCCTTCGTTTGAATTTGTGCGCAAAACGTCGGAGAAGCATGATGCAAATAATGGAAATATCGGGTCTGATAACCGAAGGGCATACTGTATTCAAGTGCCGATTAGCATCACACTGGATCACGCGGTTCTACAATCACAGTTTTAATCAAATAATTCATCTATAAGGCGAAAGCAACGTTTCTCTTCCTAAAGATATAGTTCCAGAGGATTATCAGACAAAAATATTGTTCAAATCTGGTCTCTGAGAAACGATGCGTGCATCTTTGAATCAACGACGCAGCATTCATGTCGAGCATCCGAACATGTGGACACAGCGTGCTCTTATTTTTCCCGATAAAACTTCTTTTGTGATTCATAATGAGAACAGCAGCAGCTACTGTGTGTACCTTAAGCAGTAGGAAAACGCATTGTTACCTTTGCTATCTCTCCAGGCTAATGGTTCATTTCATTTTAAAAAGGTGGGTAATTCCTCGTCAGTTAGTAAAGAAAATGAGAACTTTTTGATAGTTGTTATTTATTAGTAACAATATTAGTTGTATTAGTAAGAGGCTCACCCTTGTGAAGACTGTTTCTCTGTACCTCTGTTCATTTTGTACTTCGTCTTCTTCTAGACGTTCCCTGTTTTTATTTCGAAATATTTTGTATGTTGTCAAATTAAAATATTCAAGAAGCATTCGTGAATGCTATTTGATGTTAAATATAAATCAAGCACAGTCTAAAATTAGCAATAGCATGTATGTGTACGTTGTCTACCTAGTTGTTTACTGCATATAATCATTCTTTGTGTACGACACAGTATAAGTTCGATAAGGACACATGTGTTTTCTTTCCTTCGTTCTGCTCCATTCGAAAAGGAAGGACAAACAAAGGATATGTCCTCCACTGGTGCCACTGCACATCCATAATCGATAAGAAAAATATTTGTCGCACTCTGTACCCTTGAAAAGCATGAAGGATAAGCGATAAGCAAGCAATCAGAAAACTTAGGTAAATCGATCACAACAAACCTTCTCGATGATCGAATGTGAATGAAAAAAAGACTCCATTCTTCTTCCACTGTCTTCTACTTCCAAATACCAACTCATCAGTTCATCGACACGTTTTTATACATTGCTAATCCAACGAGCAGATTAGTTCCATTACACCTTTCGTATCTCTGATCAAGGTTATTAAGTTCGATACCTGTTGATCACACTTCAAAATAATAACATCAATCACAGAATTGAAAGAAAGATAGATATCGGGTTGACTATACTATAGTTTAATGTTAAACTTTTTCGAAAGACAAGAAAAAATGAAATGGTTTAGTGACAATAAATAACATCACAAAACAACAGTTGAGCAGATCACTGGAATTATGAGATTAGAAACATTCGAGAGACAGTGTGTTATAGGTGCGTTCGTCAATTTTGACGAAACATTTTTCTCGGAAAGAGAACATGTAAACTTCGCCGTTGGATATGTCGAACCAGAGAGCATGCACCTGCATTTTATTTTGATTGAGACGTTCTTTCAAGAATGGATACGACACGAAATTTTTTAGTTGTTGCAAAGTATTGACCTGTGATTGACAAAATCAACATGATGATTCGTAATAAACGAGAAATAATCAAAAATAAATCGTTCAACCTGAGAGAATTTATCGGCCAATGAAAATGCATTTTGCGGATCGATAAATGCTTCGAATTCGACTTCTTGTTGTGCTCCGCGAAATTTCAATTTACGTGTGAAATCACCAATCGATTCGAGTTTCTTGTACTGTTCGACTGTCTCTTGTCCGTGCAGTTTCAACCATCGCTCGAGCGGACCTTGAGCTTTTGTAGACATATCATTGCGAAGTGAATAGAGCAAGTTCATGGCTTTACAATCCGAATGACCAAAGACAACAATCACTTGGGCTTTATTCATTGAGCAGGCAAGTTCGAGAGCGCCACATTCGCCTCCTACGGTTGTTTCATTCTCAAAATGATCGTGTCGTGGTACGAGATTGCCTAGAGACAATTTGTAAAAAGACCAGACAGTATAAGAGAAACACGGAGTAGGCAGAACGTACACTCTCACCGGGATTACGAACTATGAATAGTTGACCAGGTATGGCTTGAGTGAGTCGAGAAGCAACAACACGACTGTCCACGCATGTCACCAGAAGACCTTCGGGCTAAAATAATCTATCGTTATTACCGATTTTTTCATCAAAAGCAACAGAAAGATCCGTACCGTAGGTCTTTGAGCTACTTTTTTGAATTCTTCAAGAAGTGAGGGTCGTAATGTGGCTCGATATTTAATGATACCGTCGAGAATGCGTGCCATTCCCTTACGCGGTAAAAACGACGAATGCATGATATTCAATCTGAAATGGCCGGACTAAATACTATAGTTTGATCTGCGATAAATCAAATGAGAAAAAAACCGTTCTGTTTTCGCAAATTCTACTGTCACTGGTGCGCAGAGGGAAAGAGAACTACTGTAGCTTGATTAAAAAACTATCACATACGCATAAAGCATGCTATTCGTACTGTTGCAAATCATACAACGCCTCCAAAAGAGTCGCTGATGACCAAGTTTGTGCTGGACAAGAATGCGAACAAAATTTCCCATCGGCTGATGTCAATTCAGGCAGAGCTCGCCATTCACTGGCAAATAAAGCTTCACGATGACGTGCTAAGATTTCTTTAACATGTTCCAGTGTTTGTGAACGTTGTTCGTGTGGTGACCAGAGCAATTTCGCTCGAATATAGTAACCAGTAAGCCAGAGCCATTCAGGCCCATTATGATAATTGTAACCATGTGCTCGTTTGAAATCCGACGAGTTATTATCATTGTCATAGTCGCCGACGTATTGAGCATCGGCCGGATCAAGTGTTTTGATACCAAGTGGACCAAGTAGAAGAGATTCAACTTGAGATAGAGCAACCCAAATATGATCGGCTTTGAACATTTCCGGTGCCTGAACAATAATAGAAATCTTGATCTGATGACTAATTTGTGAAAAATAACTTACCACAACGGCTGCAATGAGAAAATTCGGTCTCAATTGATAATCAGTCCATTTGAGCGTTGAATTGACAGAATCTTTGTAGATTTGTCGACGATGAACCAATTCATTTTGATCATTATTTTCATCAATCCAAAAGTATCGTTCAAAATTGTCATCAATCTTTGCTAACCATTGTTCGAAAATATCTTGTTGATCCTTATACGGATATGCATCTGCTTTGATCATATCAATTAACCAAGCTACTACAGCTCGAGAGAGTCCAACCAATTCAACTGCACTTCCATCGCGTGGTGAGCCAGGATGACCCTTATTACCGGCATGATCCGACGAGCCCATCTTGTCCATCCATGTACCACAATTCCATCGATTACCACCGAATACAAAACCGGTTTGTTGATCGACACCAATTCGATTATTAAAACCTTCATCATTCATGACACGATCGAGATGATAACCGGCATTATGTTCTCGAAATGATAGACCATCGAGATGTGTTGTGATCGCTGAATGAATAAGTTCATGAAGACATATGCCTTTGACATGAGCTGAAAGAATAGCAAGACCATCTGGTGTTAAATAAGTGTAGTGTGAAATTGAATATAACCAAAACCAGATGGCATCACGAGCATTGTGACGAGGACCAGCAAGCAGATTCGGAATGAGACCGTGCCGAAGACATGATGCGTAGGAGAGTATCAAATGACGAGCTTCCTCGAAACGACCGGTTAGCAAGAGAAGACCACGAAGAGAGATAAATGTATCACGACCCCAGTTGCGCCAAATGCCTTCGCTGAAAACAAAATCAAGCGAAATTATTTCTACAGATGACAAGATTACTAACCAAAAGCTGGGTAAACCGGCAGCCATCGATGGCCATTCAATCTCTTCATTTATTTTATATTGGGGTAATCGAGCATTGGACACAACGCCCATGGTTTGTACACTTGTCATAGCTAAAGCTTTGACAAACGATGAACCTTGTTGGATAAATGGTGTCGCCATGAAGTCTAATGCTTGCTCCACACAAATATCATATGTTTCATGAATCAATAAATCGAAATAGACAGGAACAAGATAGCGTGGCAATTGTTCGATATGTTCAAAAAAAGTTTCGAACCATTGACCAAGTGCATGCGTATTCGGATAATCGATCAACCGTTTGCTAATATAATTCATTAACGAATTGCCATGTTTTAAATGTAATGAAAGCGGATGTCGAGTGATTTGATCTGCTGGTAAATCACGCATGATACACAACAAAGATTCAATACCTTGCAAACCGGCATAAACAAGTGGACCATGTTCGGGTACATGATAAATCGAATTGTTTTCTTCTGCAGCACATCGATAGAGAACTCGATTGAGATCATTAAGCGAGAGTAAATTGACTAATGTTCGAAACGAAGCCAATTTTTCCTCAAAGATTGCCTTGCGAAGTTCGTGCAATGCGCGTCGAGCACGAGGTAAAAGGTTCACTTGAAATGCAACTACGGCACCTGGCAGCCAAGTAGTCCGATTGAATTCGATTTGTGTTAAATTGTTTTCATTATCTTGTTGAATTCGTACTAATTGACATTCGTCTTTGCGCACATGTTGACGAACATGAACATCCACATCTCGATCACGCAATCCATTGATATGATCAATATCACGAACGAATGAATCAAGTTTATTTTCATGATGTGTCCAGGCAATACTCATTTCGAAGAGAACATCATCGACAGTGCCTTGAATCGCCAACGGAGAAACAGACTGATGTTGATCAGAAGATGAAAGAACAAAATCAGTGTGTCCTATTAGAAGAACAGTCGAATGTGATCGAGGATGTTGTCGAGTAAGCATTAAAGTGTTCGGTGCTAATTGATCGGCAATCATTTGCGTGTATCCTTGTGAGTAAAGACGAGCGTGCAGAGAATTCAAAATCGATTTGGCATAGACAAGACCTAGAAATGAATGAATGATTGGTTTTTGTTCTATTAAAACGAACCTTTCATCTTGTCATCGGTCCATTTTTCGTAGGTTCGACGTTCGTGAACAACATCGATATGATGTGGAACGAGTTCATCATAACCACGATTTGATCCGGTCGGCGAACAGGACATGGCGACGAATGCTGCTCGTGGAAGTACATCGGCTAATGAACGTCGTTCAATCGGACAAGGATTATCATGGGTTTGATCATAGATAAACGACTGAATAGGACGTGGTTGAATCAATGTTGAAACCGGAATGTGAGCACCGATCGCTTCACGACCATAATAACAAATGAGACAACCCAGATCGTACGTATCTCGAGCATTGAGTGATTCTATACAACAATAAACGAAATGTGTATTGTTTCACAAATTGATTGATTGAATCGAAAATAACTAAGAAAAGATTATGAATAAGAGCAGGAGCACCTAGCTGTTGTGCGCGTGATTGATTGAAGAAAGAAAATTTACCTTGAAATTTCAAGATCGTCGTTTGACATTGATATTAGCCGTATTCGTTGTTTCTCCTCAAAAATACTCACCTCGTACAAGAGCATTGATACCGAGTTTGTGGACAAATGTGGCATCGATTACTTCACTGTTCGTAAACAATTCGCTGAGAATGTAAAAATTCGGATTGAGTTCTCGAGCATAATCCATCAGATACTTGAAAGGCGAAACAAGTTTTCACAAATATCGAACATCGAACTCACTTGAGCAACATGCAACGGTGTCGAATGACAATTGTCTAATCGGGCACCGTGAAATGTCGTGGCAACCAATCTCGTATATTCTTTCATATAAGCCCATAGATGAGGTGAATCTTCTTCTTGTTGACCAAATCGTAATTTAACAATGTCCGACCATTGATTCAATTCCCGTCGAAAGTATACATTTGGTCCATGAGTATCTTCCGCAAAATTTCTCAACGGATTATCATGCATAACCCAACCATTATGAGCCATGACACGTTCGAGAAACGAACGATTCTTTTCTTTGTAAGCTTGCTCGACTTCAGCTGGACTCGTATCGAATATTCGTTGTTCTGGATAAGCAAAATAGTTGCCGACAAACGGTGTGCGTGGTGAGATTGCCGAAAAATGAGGACCAAGTGGTGCAAAGAAATGGAATTCACAAGATTGAAGACAATTGTTAATCGCAATAACGAGCTCGGCTTCGACACGTGCTCGTTTCATATGGTTCAAGTAATTCAGACGATCGAATAATGCTTGACAAGCTTGTGCAGGTGTTCGATCAGCACAATAGAAAATTTTCCGTGCTTCTTGCAAATCAATTCGAGCACCGAAACGATCAAATGAAGCGTAATCAATACGAAATGCATATTCTTCGTCATAGTCGTGTATCGACGACGAGGGAGTCTCTTGTTGAATCAATTGTGTAAATGTTTCGAGTGTTTTTGCCACATCAATCATGTAGAATTCATGCAGAGCATAGAGTGGAAGGACTTCGTCGAGAAGATAAGTACGAATTAGTGGCAAATGAACATCTTTTTCGATATGTGCTGGAATTTTTTCTAATTTTCCATCGTGAACATCTCGTGTGAATTGCATGAGAATGGCATCGAGAAGAAATGCCGGTTTTAAATGAGGAGAATTGATCAGATTGTAAGCGGCATCGGGATGTTGTTCGAGTAGAGCAAGATCGTTACCAGCATGATTGTAGACTAGATCAGTAATGGAAAGAATATTCCATTCATGTGCCATTTTATCCACCAGTTCTTTGATATCTTCATGTGTTTTGTCTTTGCCGAAGAGTGGATTGAGTACATGATGATTACTAATTGCATAGGATGAATTTGAAACTTTGTAGAGTTGTTGAATGGGTGTAAAATGAATCATATTGTAGTTGGTATGATAAGCAATAGCCAAACGTGATTCCCAATCTTCGAATTTACCCAAGGATTTTGAAAGAAATGAAAGACACATAATACCATCGGCTGTAATGTTTGGGTGCAGATTTGAAAGGCGTGGTTCGACAAGAACATAGCCTTCACCTTTGAGATGTTTAGCTTCGAAATGATAATGAATCGGACCTGGACGTGTACAGAGAATTTGAGCGAAACGATCATCGCCCGTCAATGACCAACTCAATTCATGATAGGCACCACGTTTAAAATCCGTTGAATGATAATCACAGAAAAGACGAACATCGTAGGCAATCAATGATGACGAGAGAGTAAAGCGAAGATAAGAATCAGCAGGAATATAATAGACACCGGGTGATGACAAAACAGCATTGGTTTTGAGTACGATTGAATGAAGAGTGGGAGAGACGGAAGACATGCGTCTCCGAACCATGATGTCACAAAACGAAAGACCTCGAACAGTAGACTGCACCGATGAGGATAATAAAAATAGCACCAGATTTTCTCATTTCATCAAGGTCAGTTGAACGAACGAAACTATGGATGGATATCGTACTTAAACCAATCAAAAACTGGGCGTGGGCTCATCTCGATCGTAGTGCAGCGACATCTAAAAGGAAGAAGAGAACATTTCAAGCGATGAGAACTTGACAACCGATCCTAAATTCCATTTTGCCGAATTTCCATTGTTAAAACTATCAGTTGTTGATTTCGAGAAGTATCGATGATTGATTGAAATGATAGTTTTTTCCGTCCTGTATTGTACCTAGTAACCACTCAGTGCTCGATCAGTCGAATGGCAGCATTCTTGGAATTGCGGCGGAGTGCCGACCAAATCCTTGCTGAACTCGAACATCTTGCAAAGTAATCCCAGTGTTCTTCTTTGATTCTTTCCTGCAATTTTTCTTTATTCGGTGGTTTTCAGAGAAGCTGAATACGCTCGCGAGAATGAGAATCGAGCAGCTATTAGTGTCCAGTGTACTTGGCGTGGTTACCGCGTTCGAAGTCATATCAAGTAAGAGATATTGTTTTGTTCATTCATCTATTGATATGTTTCGATAGAATCCTGAACCGATGTGCGACTTTAATCCAATCGTTTTGGCGAATGCACAAAGCGAAAGTCTTGACTCGACAAAAACTCAAAGTATACCGAAGAAAAGAAAAAATAATCCTAAAATATACTTTGAAATCTTGTCTAGGAACATGTCACTAGCAGTCGATTGAAATACTACGATGATCAGGCGATTAAAGTAAGAAATTTCTATTTCTGATCGAAAATATTCCATTATTCAAATCACAATATGATCTAGATTCAAAAAGTTTGGCGTGGCTTTTATGTGCGCAAATATGTCTTTGATTATTACAGTCGAAAACGGTACTTTGCTGTACTCGAACAGAAAAATGAACAAGTCAGGTATATCGATCTTGTCTCTTAGTCTGACTCGACTTCGGTCACTAATCTTTCTTTTCTAGACATGAGCTGTTTGATTATCGCGAATATTTGGATCAAAAAGAGCTCGAACGACAGCGGCAAGTCAATATTTCCAAATTGGAAAACGAAGCTCGACGAACCCATCATTTAGTGAGCACCAAAGTAATACCGGGCGTGTACAATTCGAAATATCTCCAGTTTGTTATCTTTGTCTAATCAGAAAAACATAAAAGTTTTATCATAAATGAAATTTAGAGCTCCAAAAGAAATGGAGATCATTTTGAGAAATGTTAAATATGAATTGCCAAAACCAAGCAAGGATATGAAACAACAGAAACCACCACCATCGCCGAAATTCTTGCCACCACTGAATCCGAAACCACAGGTATGTTGTCTTCTATGGAAGTCTTCTGGTTTGCCCAAGTACGATGCGTATCTAGGGACCTTTTCGAGCGGCGGAAGAAGTGCGCCATCAGCGTTACCGCACGTTGAAACCATCTCTTCGATGTGAAACAGACTATTTTGCAACAGAAAAGATACGCGAAGAACTCAAACTTCAGGAATGGGTTGATCGAGTTCATGATGACATGTACGTTTTCGAGATTTCTCAATTGACTAATCTGCATTAATCTTTCTTTTTAGATTTAAATCTGGCATTACTCGTGATAAAGCATATCCACGTATGCTCCTCGGAGAAGAACCGTATGTGGAGCCGCTCAAACTCCAATGTCGTACATTACGAGCAGCTGACAAACAACAATGGATCACTCAGAAAGTAATTTTCTTTCTTGAGAGTGATATCTAAATAATTCTCTTTTGCACATCCAGGATTTCCGATCGTTGGTTCATGGTGTACCGGAATTTGACAAGTTCGGTACGACCTACGTTGAGCCTCATTTTTATTACTCATCATAGTGACAACGTCTATTTTCCTCCGAGAACTTTTTTCAATATCATATTTTCTGTTTGAATTTCCTATAAATATTAATATATGGTCACTCAAGAGAGATCGGAGCATTGGTTTAATTCTGCAATAGATCAATGTGTACGTCTACCAGGAATCGGTTGCCGTCATTGAACAAATTTCTGACGGTTTTTGTCTTTTGAGCTTGTATTAAGGGACATAAAGGAGTTGACTGTATGTATCAATTATTTTGTGAAATCTTCCACAAGATGATGTGCTGTAGACATTCCTGTTTCGTCACAGTTGATGACATCATTACAACACACTGAACACGCATTTCACGTCTGATTTTTGTATTGCACGTGATTGTTCTAAAACTAATCGTCAACAAATATGTGAATGAATATTACTTCACACAATTCGTTTCTGTAAGTTAAAATTTCATCTTCGCATTGATATTTTCGTTCATGCAATATGTCTGCTGCTAGTTGAGTAGGATAAGTTGAAAGCGTTGTTTTCATTCAATATAACATGTAAATTTAGGTCAATCATCGAAACATGCTCTACAATTCCAAGATGATTGTCGATTTTAGCAGTGAATATCGCTTTCTAATTCAAGCAGCAAACATTTCATTTAAAGGAATTTAAATGTGTATGAATTCTATGACAAAGCACTGAATAAAAGTGCTTCCAAATGACCTTAACTTCTGTGCATTCGAACCAGTTGTTTCTCTCTCACAATACAGAAGACATCCATGTCATTGTGCAACCATTATATATTTTTTTTGCAAGCGCACAGCAGTCGCCAGCTACTGCCATGCAAGAACATTACTCGTTATTGACCGTATTAACTTTTTTTTGCAAAACAAAAACCTGTCGTTGCGTGTCGATTTCAGCAAAGTTTCTCGTCGTCGCTATTTTCAAGCCGTCGTCCCATTATTGTTTTCGAAAAAGCGAATATGGGCACCAGAAGGTCCACCCCTGCGCCATTAATGTAACAGTGGAATGGTCGAGAACAAAGCTTACATTCTAATCGACCATTAGCACCGACGGTGCCATTTTCTCTAGACATTGTTTAGAAAAGCAAAGAAACATCAATTTGATCATTATCGACATATAAGAACGCTAGAAAAAAAACGATTATTTGTTCGAAATATTTGAAGAATAGAGACGACCGATGGTTGCCTCTACGTTCATCATTGCCGGTAGTCGTGCGAAATCTAAACGTACACTGTCAACGATGGGTTTTCCTTCTTCTCATCTTCTACTCTTCCTCATCTCCATTCTACTCACTTCCGTTTCACAATCTACGTAAGTCACATCGTAATTATCACGAAATATAGAGTACGATCATCCTTTCTCTAGTGCACAAGATGCGAACATAGACACAAATTCAAATGGTAAGAGCAATGTCTGTGAAAGTCCACAATTTTTGGGGGAATAACATATTTTATAAACTCATCTTTCTGATTGATCTAGTGTGTCAATGCAATCGCACTCTGAATCTTCTCGCTCGTTCCGAATATTTTCGGCTCGATATGAATATTCCCTCTGATCAAGTGCAATTGGCCAACCTGTTTACGCCGCCTCATACTCTCTCGTTGACCCGAAGTTCACAAACGGTGCCGACACTCACTCTAACAATGACGAAAGGACCCGTTGATCTGATGTCAATGCGTATTGGTAGTGAATACGGCGAATTCAATGCCACTGTCACACTAGTTGATTTAACAAATAGTCAAGGTGTGACAACATTGAAACCTCTGGAATCGTACAAAGGCGTAATTGACAAATGTCTATTGCGAGTGGTAAAAATCCAGTTGGAATTTTTTCAAGTGCCTATATCCAAGGTACAACAAAGTTTGTCGATTAATTTGACAACTTGTGAACACACGTTGCGTAAGTTCGGTTTTTTTTGATCCACCAATTTGGACATGTATTGATTTGTCATAGCGTGCAATTGTACTCCGTTGACGGACATCACACAAGATCTAACCTATTTCGATCGATTCGAAGTGAGCGAATCGAGTCAACAATTGGACACACTCAAAGCAATGATCGTGCGTAACAATAAGACTGGCTTTGAATTTTCATCAACCACCGATCGATACTTTCGCGTGTACTTCAAAGAACCGATCAATATTGCTCTCGTACAAGTGCTAACACCTCGAAGCAATGTGAAGCAAATTCGTTTATCCTATTTTGATGATTTCAACCGGACAATTACGGATAAATCGTTACAAGAATGGCCAATTAATTATGTCAGTCAAGAAGGTCGCGAAAACAATTCATTGGATAAACTCTGCCAGAACATTGCCTTCCGAGGTATTCAAGTGAATATTCTACAAACAGAACCAGCATCATCTTTGGCTTTTAATGCAACACTCAAAATATTCGTCAGACATTGTGAAGGCATCGGCGGACGAATACGTAAGTATTGTACAGAATTCATACGACATAATGGTTCTTTTCTTGGATAGCTTTATGTGCTGAAACGAATATTATGCGAGAACAGAACGTGAGGACATATAAATCACACCAATGTCGAACTGCTTTTACAAACGGCTACGAGAATAAGATTGGCGACAATTGTCAGTCGCACAATCCGGCCATTCATATTGAGTTTCATCAACCGGCTTTAGCCTTCATTTCAAAGATTGAAGTGCAACGAGACCATCCCAAATTTCCAGGCAATGTGCAACAAATTGAAGCCTCATTTATAGATGCCAATGGATCGACAATTTTGGATGCTGTTTCCGATACACCGATCACATGGTCATCACCCGAAGATCGACCGATCATCACAGGCTTTTGGAAAAATATGCGTGGTGTCATTGTAAAAGTATTAAAAACGGACAATCAGCAAACTGTACAACGATGGAGAGTGATGATCACGGGATGCTATACAGAAGGTATGGCAATCGAAATCATCATTTAAGAAAGACAAATTGTCGTTTTTTTTAGTCAAACTGATCACTTATATCATGAGACAAACGACGACTTCCCCTGCGTCCGTTACTTCACGTAAAACTTTCAATAGAGAAATATTCATGTGAATTGGAAATGATATCTTCTTTTTGTTGTTGTAGCGTTGGTAACACCTTCTTGTCCAAATCCGAATGATTTGACAGCAAGCCCAACGAATATGGTGACTTCATCCACTCTGAATGGACAATTGATAATAGGAAAACTGCTGAGTACATCACTGTCGTCGGGTTTCAAGGCAACATCAGGCAACAAAATTCAATTGTGGACGATCAACACACAAGCAATTGACCTTCTAACAAGCATTGGATTGTACAATTTGGGCAATGTTCAAGGTTCGATTACATTCCAATTGCACGACAAACGCGGTGGAAAAACAGAAGTCAGCGGACACAATATTGGAGATCTTATTCCTGTCAATGCTGAAAATATCACAAAAATTGTCATTACATCGGATACACCCACGACTGATGGAAACTCACCTAATGGTATGAAATTGATTTTGAACGGCTGTATCACGCCAACAACACTACAAACGAAAGCTCAAGTCGAAGACATCGATACGACACCGATTCCAGGTAAACATTTTGTTTGAAATAATTAGCTTATTTTGAAAACAAATTAATGGTAATTTGTTTAGCTACGACCAAATCTCCTAAGTATGGTAAGTCTCCTTTGAAATTCTGCTCTTTCTCTATGATAATAATCATTCGATATAGATAAATGTGGAACGACAGATATTCTCACGCGAGGATATTTGCAACAGTATGAGGCGATGACCGAAAGGGCAGACATGTCATACGCATTTACTGGTATGAGGGGTGCCATATTTCGGAAACACCACCCAACTATTAGCATAATATTCAACGCTGGCGATGTTATTGTCACGAAAATGTTTTCACAAGTGAATTATTCCACATATACGAGTAATACCCGTGAAATATCTGTCACATTGTTAAACAACAATCTCACTCAATTGGCATATCCAAATGGAACTTTGATTCCTGAATTAATATCAGAATTAAAATCAGAGAATGATGATCCAACGATTGAAGGATGGTATGAAGGAGTGAAAGGTATGCGTGTAAAGGTGCGTGAAACCAACAATGGACAACCGCCGAAACACTTTCGATTTGGTGTCATCGGTTGCTACACAGCAGGTATGTCACAAGAAAGAACAATAAAATACTTGTATGATTGTACTTCGATATACAGGTGTGACATATATCATTACCCAAACCACAACTCCAATGCCAACATTGACAACATCTGCTCCACGTAAGTCAGCAAATGAAAAAGTCGCAAGTAACACATACTGGCTTTTTTCTCAGTCTTTTGCCAAGATGATCGTACCGATGCTATGAACAATCCAGAAAAATGGTTCGATAGTGCCACGATTAACACGTTGCCTCTGTCGGCTTATGGCATCGATTCACTGACAAAATTCACGCCGAATTCGGGTGGTGTATCTTTTGATAGTCGTGCACCATTGCCTACTATCGAGCTGATACCACATCAACAACGTGGCTCATTTGCTGCTTTGGGTTTGAATAACAATAAGATATATCCGACCAATGTTCGATCACTTCAAGTTACACTAACATTAAAAGAAGGAACCAAACAAGTCTATACAGCGACCGGATCAGACAATCTCGTGGTAGTACCCACCATCAACTATGATGTGACACAAGTGACAATGCAAGTATTGAGCACTAGCGATGAAAAACCAGCGACAAATGTCGAAATTATTGTCTATGCTTGTGGATCAGGTTTGTTGCAGAACAAAGGTGTGAAGATTCATGCAATAATTATTTTAGGAACACAAAACATCCCTACTACAACCACCACGGAAGGTATATGTCCAAAATGTTCAGAATTTTCCATTCCATTCTCTGCACTACTAAAGGAGACATTTTTGAAACAAAGCTTAGCCGAAAATAGTTGAAAACTCAAATAATTTCTCTATACATATGGTAATCGACTTTTTCATTCATTCTAATAGCACCTTGCATTCATGTCAATCTTACTGATCCATCTATGGTCGCTTCGGTAACTTCGAAACAATCGGCCGACATCAATCTGGCGACAAAAATCGCTGCTGGTTCGTCCGGTATCAATTTTCAAGCAGCACAACCAGAAATAACTTTCCTATACAATACTCGATTCGTACAAACTTTAAATGATGTCAGTGTACCAACAGACAAGTCCAATGTGGGTCAAATTGAATTAACCTATGTCGCTTCGCCTGATGGAACGACTTTGCTCACCGATGCAAAAGGCAATGTAGTGCGTGATCAATCGCCACTGAACAATCCTAAGATCGTTTTGAATCCACCACGAGAAGGCATCTATGGGTTTAATGTAAAAATCTTAGCGACAAATGACAATTTGCCACCGAAAAGGGTCACGGTCATTGCACATGGCTGTCAAAAATCTAGTATGTGCTTGAATAAATAGATTTAATGATTTTCACAGCGAGATTTTTGTTTGAATAGGTGAAACAACAACCACAACAACACCCAGTCCATACTTCAATGTTCCACGTAAGAATTGAAATACAGTACTCACAAGATGGATGATGGAATAAAACAATCTGCGAATGACTCTCTCGTTTAGGTGCTTGTCCTAGCAGTTTTAAACTGCTGGATGTTCCAACCGCTCACATTCGATCTATCAAAAAGAACTCGAAAAATCTACCTACGGATCAATGGCAAAATATTATGACCACTGGCTTGACGTTTTCGGCTGATGAAGAATATGTAATCGATGTCAAATTTCTCTATCCAACAACAGTCGATCGTATGGGTATTATTCGTGGCAACTTGAACACCAATGTGGAGACGTATGATGTCACTTTGCATAAATACACTAAAGATTCCACACAATCGGGTGATGTGAACGCATTACTCGTGGCTGATGCTAGCGATATTTTTCCATCAAGTGGTCTGACATTTCGCGTAACAAAAACGAGCGATGGAGAACCGCCAAAAAATGTAGTTATGTATATCGAAGGATGCAATGAACTGTTACCATCAACAAAGGCTCAAGTAGAGGAAGTAGGGGAACAACCTGGCATGACAACAAGAAAAAGTCAGTAGAAAAGAGAACGTTGCATCGAATGGATATGAATCGAAAAATGTTCGTTATCTCTTTAGTTACGTGGTGTCCGATTATAAATATTATGCGACCGGAAAATGTGGCGCACTATTGGTCACCACATGTTCGTATGCCGTTAACCCCCAAAGCATATGAAAACCAGACAGGTGTTTCGTTCACTTTGTCACCGACGCCAACTGTTCGAGCCGAATTCAACTCTCCAGTGAGCATTTCTACTGTGGCACTACAGCGCACCTATGAGAACCGTACGTCGAACATTCGCAAATTTAACGTCTCTTTTATTACAATGGACGATAAACCCTATTTGGATCCGGTCACTGGTAAATTGGTGACATGGACAACAACTGATGACGATGATTCGTTAACTGTGCAACATGATCTGATCGACAATTTGAAAGGTCTTAATTTGACAGTGATGGAAACAACTGGTGGTTTTCCGACCTGGTTTCGACTTAAAGTCCTGGGTTGTTACAAGCCGCGTAAGTTTTCTTTTCTGATGTGATTTTTAAAAAAAACAAATCTCAATGTTGATCTGTTCATAGGAGTGACTTATTATGTTCCAACTACAACGGTCTATATGCCAACAACAGAAAGATCTACTGTTCCTGATCAAACAACAACTACAGGAAAAAGTGAAGAGTTTTTCACCGTCAATCTCATCGACAATACTATTTCTATATTCTTTTTTTTTTGATAGAATGTACCACTGTGACTGACTTGACACAATTCAGCAGCGAGCTCTTCTCACGAGTGCTCGTTCAGGGGAAAATTCAAATGCCAGCTGTGCTACCTTCGCCTCTCAATGCCACCAAATTGCCTCTGCAAATTGACATTGATTTTACGAGTCCGGTATGTTATTCTTTTCGGTTGAAATTATACAAATCGATTTTTTGAACACATAATTTAAATTCAATGATCTAGATCAACATTGACTATGTTCGCATTCCTAATGCCGAGCAGAAAAGAATCAGCAAGATCGGTGTACTACACGATGGGGCCGATGCTGTTTATACATACAGTTCTGATAAGAATCCAGGCGAAGTTTCATTTCCACACACAGTAGAAAGTGTAACAAGTCTGACAGTTGTATTGATTGATACGGCCGATAAATCACTTCCCACCAACATAGCACTAGAAATTATGGGTTGTTATGATCCAAATATAAAGATTACAACAACAACTGAGGCCGAAGATGGTAAGTTTGATGCTTTCACACAACTATTCATTACACATGCGGCGAATTTTAGTGGATACGACGACAATTGAGTCTCATGTCAAGGGTTCTACGCTACTCGCTCCACGTGAGTCAAACATATTCCTCAGATTGTTTTATTTATGTTTCGTTCGTTATTTGACTTAGATTGGTGTACAAAGACGAACATTCTCACCCGAGATAATGTAGTAAGATTCTCATCCAAACAAGTTGCTCGAGGCGTATCTTTTTCAAACGCTTACGAAAATATGGCCGGTGAAAATTTGACAAGAATTGATGCTTATGTTGACATTGTCTTTGGCAATCACATTTGTGTCTCGGAAGTTCTGGTTCAAACAACAGCACCAGATCGTAGACCATCGAATGTAGCTCAGATTGAACTTGTCTATAAGGATATGTCCGAAGCCAATATAAAGTCTCACGATGGAGATGTAATTGTATTGCGATCCCCAGAGGACAATCCCGTAATTACTGAGAGCGGAATGCGATGCGGTATTTATGGCATAACTGTGAAAATTTTGCGAACAACAAATGGAGACACTCCAAGGAATGTCCGTTTTATGGTTACTGGATGCTATGCACCAAGTGAGAACAACTAATCTAAATCAGAGTTGTTCGCAAGAAATACGTCTTTTAAACTATATTTTCTAGTAAGGACATATCCACTGGCGACTTCAACCGACAGCAAAACTTCGGCTAGTTTGACCACAAGTAAGTGTTGACTTTTTGTAAATGAAATGTTCTAAGTTCTCGTTTTTCTCACGTAGCAATTTCCCCCACTCCAAAGACAACCACGACCGGAAATCAGACTGAACATAGTAAGTCAGGCTTCTACTGAAATCTACACTTGCTACATTCATCACTTGCTGTAGATTGTACGACACCGGTAGACATACTCGGTGCGCCCGATCTATATCTCAAAGCGATTACAGTCAATGGGAAATCTTACAGAGAGGCCCCTTTGCCAACATCGTTCAGTATGACAAAAGCTTCGACGACTATCAAGTTTCAAAGTATTGAGCCAGTATGTCGAATATATTCTTAGCTTCGACTATTTTTCTCAAATTATTTTCCTCCATTCTAGCTTACAATCGAAAAAGTCTACATTGTCAATCCGGAAGAAGCACAAGTGACACAATTTACTGTTGATACAGATTCTGGTACATATTACAGTACGAACCCTACCGCACCTTCGGTACAATTTGAAGGCAAAGTCGTAAATAATTATTTTGTGACGGTAAAAGTCACTAAGACATTATCAACGATAAAGTATCCTCGACCACTCAAATTGGGTATTGAGGCCTGTATTACTGGTATTTTGGGTACTGTAACCCAGGTATTTAAAGCTCAAATTGAGGACGGTAAATATCCGTAGTTCCTGCTACTATCGCCAGTTGATTCATATATTGAATGTATATAGACACCACATCCACCTCGACAATGACAACCACTATATCAGAATGTTAGCAATGATGACATTGATCTATGACAGTTTTAGACATGCTCTCTTTGATATTATTATAGCTACCACGACATCCACGATTGCGACAAGTCTTACAACTTCTCCTACACACAGTAAGCAACAATCTCTGATGATAATCTTTCTCACATCAAATCTCTCGCTGTAGAATGCACAGACATTATCGATCTGACTAAGGACAGTTCGAAATATGTGGCCAGTCTTAGGATCAACGATCAAGTTGCAAGATCGAGTGCTTTGGCTAGTCCTATTTCCGTGAAGGAATTTCCAGCAACCATTTATATTGTCTTTAAGCAGGTCCGTTGAAACTATCGCTCAACATCTTGTGGATGCTCTTGTCTTTTATTACTAGCTGACAACTCTGCAAAATGTGTCGATTGCTAATTTGGAGCAGTCGAAAGTGACGTCGATCAGTGCAATCACCAACTCTACCTCGAATCCGATCCAAAGCAACAACTCGACTAATCCAGTTATTGTCTATATTCCTGATGCGGAAGATATTTTGAAACTGGATGTGTCGATTTTGAATTCGAATAACACAGAACGTCCACAAAGTGTCCAATTGGCTATTTTTGCATGTGCAGAGCCACCTGGACCAGTGACAAGACCAGCAGTCAAGGCCGTTCCAGGTAACTATAAACGTTGCTCGACAAAAATATTACCATTCAATTATGTTTGATACAGAATCTCCTGAAGAAGAAGTTGAATCGACTTCGTTAACGTCATCAACATTCACTACACTCGCAAGCGCACCTACAGTTACCGAATTACCGTCTACAACTCACATGACTGATCAAACATCGACACCATCAATGCACAGTAAGCAACTATTTGTGTTGATCATCTTTCTCACATCAAACCTCTCCCTCTAGAATGCACGGACGTTATCGATCTGACTAAGGACAGTTCGAAATATGTGGCCAGTCTTAGGATCAACGATCAAGCTGCAAGATCGAATGTTTTGGCTAGTCCTATTTCCGTGAAGGAATTTCCAATAACAATTAATATTGTCTTTAAGCAGGTCAGTTGAAATTATAAGTAGTGGACAACTGGACCCATGGATGGGGGGAATTGTATCCATTTATAGAGAAATGGTTAACCCCCATACAGTTACACATATCAAGCAGAAATTGATAAAAAGCACACAGTGAATTCGTCACTTCACGAGCTCTCCGGATTGTCCTTAAAATGCATTTCTCTTGACTATTTAAAACTGAACTCGAGAGAAATGGAAAGCAACAAGAGAGCCATATGTTCCGTTTCTCGTTGATAATGAACGACTTCTGCCATTAAAAATCCATTTCTCCTCGAAATCGTCTATATAGACGAAAAGGAAATGATCGATATCTCTTGAATCTTTCCATTTTTGCAACTTCGTTATAAAATGGTTCTTCCACTGCTGCTTCACAATGAACAGTTTCTGTTGATGAAAATCCATTTCGGCTGGCTAACCTCACGGAAGCTGAAAAGGAAAGTGAACGATGTGGGTATTATCCTTTTGTTCTGTTAAGAAACATTTCCCTCTGACTTTGTGGGAATAAACTATTTCTCGTGAAATGGGTACAATTTCCCGCTTTTGGGGGATATTGTCCAGCCCTCGAAATTATCGCTCAACATCTTGTGAATGCTCTTGTCTTTTATTACTAGCTGACAACTCTGCAAAATGTGTCGATTGCTAATTTGGAGCAGTCGAAAGTGACGTCGATCAGTGCAATCACCAACTCTACCTCGAATCCGATCCAAAGCAACAACTCGACTAATCCAGTTATTGTCTATATTCCTGATGCGGAAGATATTTTGAAACTGGATGTGTCGATTTTGAATTCGAATAACACAGAACGTCCACAAAGTGTCCAATTGGCTATTTTTGCATGTGCAGAGCCACCTGGACCAGTGACAAGACCAGCAGTCAAGGCCGTTCCAGGTAACTATAAACGTTGCTCGACAAAAATATTACCATTCAATTATGTTTGATACAGAATCTCCTGAAGAAGAAGTTGAATCGACTTCGTTAACGTCATCAACATTCACTACACTCGCAAGCGCACCTACAGTTACCGAATTACCGTCTACAACTCACATGACTGATCAAACATCGACACCATCAATGCACAGTAAGCAACTATTTGTGTTGATCATCTTTCTCACATCAAACCTCTCCCTCTAGAATGCACGGACGTTATCGATCTGACTAAGGACAGTTCGAAATATGTGGCCAGTCTTAGGATCAACGATCAAGTTGCAAGATCGAGTGCTTTGGCTAGTCCTATTTCCGTGAAGGAATTTCCAGCAACCATTTATATTGTCTTTAAGCAGGTCCGTTGAAACTATCGCTCAACATCTTGTGGATGCTCTTGTCTTTTATTACTAGCTGACAACTCTGCAAAATGTGTCGATTGCTAATTTGGAGCAGTCGAAAGTGACGTCGATCAGTGCAATCACCAACTCTACCTCGAATCCGATCCAAAGCAACAACTCGACTAATCCAGTTATTGTCTATATTCCTGATGCGGAAGATATTTTGAAACTGGATGTGTCGATTTTGAATTCGAATAACACAGAACGTCCACAAAGTGTCCAATTGGCTATTTTTGCATGTGCAGAGCCACCTGGACCAGTGACAAGACCCGGAGTCAATGCCGTTTCAGGTACTGGTAATTTTCCGTCAGAAAGTTTTCGATGAATCAGTAAGGAGAACATGATGAAAGGACGTTGTAAGGAGCGGAAAGCAGCTTTGGCAAACTTTGGATTCACTAAAACTAGAATTGTTTATTCGCTGTGGAGTGTTTTTTCTAGGTTTTCACATCTTTGTTTTGTATCCGAGCAAGAAGTAACAGATGAAACTGTCAGCGCATCTACTCGAGTAGCAGGAAGTTCGCCAATATGACTTTCGCCAACCGGACTTTCGCCAATGGCGCAAATCATGTGGACATTCGCCAATATACCCCCCGGACGTTCGCCAATTGGCGAAAGTCATGTGGACATTCGCCAATACTGGCGAAATTCCATCTCATTCTCAATTACTTGAGCAGAGAATATTGATATATGATATGGTCTCTTGCCAATTCCCATACGATTTCTCCTATACGGTATTGCCAATTTGGCGAATACACTGTAACCTTTGATCCATAGTTGAATAATTCAACGCTCGCCGTTACTAGTGAATTGCTCGAGTTGACTACCGCAAATATTGGCGGATGCCCGCATGACTTTCGCCAGTATTGGCGAATGTCCGCATGAATTTCGCCAATATTGGCGAATGTCCACATGACTTTCGTCAGTATACCTCCTGGACATTCGCCAATTGGCGAAAGTCAGGTGGACATTCGCCAATATAACCGCCGGACTTTCGCCAATAATTGGCGAAAGTCATATTGGCGAAGATCCGGTACCCCATCTACTCCTGCCTAGCGATAGGTGAGATCTGCCAGTTCCAGTGAATCCGATCTCTTGCTGTCCAGCAGAATTAGGAAGAGTCAGCACTTCTCTGCTGATGATGTTCGACCCCAACTCAATCACAAATAGGAATAGTAGAGCTTTTCCTTTTGTTCGTAACTGTAATTCGATACATCTATCGTGCTCGTTTATCTCATGAATGTCTTAGCATATTAAATCTTCGACAGATTCAGAAAGCAGCATACTTTTTGAAGAAAAACATTGATTGATTGTAATTTATCAGTACAATATAGTTGAAAATATGTTAAAACTCGGAAGGGAAAATGATCAAAAGGCAAACTATCGAAAGTGTAAGGTACTGAAGATGCCTACGCCATTGCCATACGGGTATATATTATTCATGAATCTGATGAAGATTAAATCCAGTCTAGATAACACACACCTACAAAGGATTGCACAATAGTAAGACAATCACAGGAACATGTTTCTGGCGTGTGATCATTAGCCGCCATAAACAAGGATAGACCTCGTAGATAATCTTTCCAGTGGATTTCGAAAATTTTTAAATTTGCAACGAAAATCTCTGTTCTCTGTTGATCAGCATTCGCTTTCTACTTTTGCGCGGCACTATCTTGAGCGTGAATTACTGCCATATAAATCGCACAAGATAGAAGCAAACAGGAAGATTGAAGGAGTACAGATTACATTCAGTAAATCAGTAAGAAACAAAGCGGAAAAAACAAAAACATTGTTTCCAAAGATATGCGAAACAACACCCAATACAGGTAACATTTTTCGAGATTTTCCATAATTCATGCGCGATGCATAAGTAACGAGACAAATGTCCGACGCTACTATGAAGTGAGATTTCATCCCATTGATCAATCTTTTTTAATTGGAAAGAGCAAGAAAACCTGTTCCTAGAACACACTCAACAAAACACTGTACGCTCCTTCCCTATACATTTTCAAAAGTCTCTGTTTAACCGACAAAAAGACACTTGTTACAACGTTTGGATCCAGTTCTTTCGCGTTTATAATATTTTGCTTGGCCAACTAATCTAAGTATATTATGGGCTTCCCAATTGCTTTTATACATTTTATGTTTCCCCAGACACATACTCATTTTCAATTGGTCTCGCCCGAGGTATGTTGAACGGGTTTTGGCCTTATTTACATAATTGGTGCCGTGATCGGTTAAAACAGCTTGAACTATATATGCGTAAGGTGCGCTGGCTAAGTCCCTCCAAAATAACATCGACACACAGTCGTGATAACGATTCAAAGAAGGGATGAGCCGCTTTCGCATACATTCATTCAGGTACGTTTCTGTACCGACGGCGGTCTTGCTCCGGTGGACATATACGCGATTTATCCCCCCCCCCCCTGTGGAAACGCTTTTACTTGTTGATGAGAAATCCTGAACGGCTAACCACATGTTGGCAACAAAGCTGTCGTCCTATATTCAGTATACTTTTCCCCTATACCATCGATCCTTCGCCGTAGAATTCCCACTTCCAAAAACTGAGAAACGCCTATTTTCACAAAACAAAATTAGCTTGATTAATCTCGAATGTTGCAACCAGTTTTTCCAGCACCCCACGCTTATCCCTCTGTTACTTCTATTGTTAATTACGGGAAGACAAGCGATATGCCATTCAAAACAGGACGCTTACTTCTATCTAGAACAGCGTTACTTAAATAGACGCCATAAAATCTCACTTCACAGTAGCGTCGCACATATTCTCTCACTACTTATACATCCCACGTTACTCACGAACTGATTTCCTCCAAAAACCAAACCACATATGAGTTCAAAAGTACGCCCACAACTTCATCCTCACTTCCCACTATCTGCTAGAGCCCATAGCACACAATGAACGACAGAAACAGCTAGAACCTAATATATACGCAACATCATCAGACATTTCCTCGTTTCACATATTCCTGAGAATGCACACTCCACCTTAAACGCAACAACGCTGTCCCAAAGTATTTCTGCCGTTCCAAGGCTAGGTCCTCCAATAAAAACCAACATAAAGGAACCATCACATCAATAGAACCAAAACTTATAACATCCTAACAATCAAAATAATATTTTAGAAGAAACAGAACCACCAACTGACACGACTCAGCCTCCGCCACACACTACGGAAACACATCTCACACAAACCACACCCATCTCAAACAGAGCCAGCACACCCGAATCTCTGACAACAGCCGAGGACACCACATTACTACCAACAACCGCATCAAACGCAACCATACCTACAACTTCAATTTTACTCGAATCCACACCAGCTGTTTCATCCACGCCAAAAGAACTTCAACCAACATCACCCACAGCAACAACAGCTGCCGTTCCAACACGTTCACCATCTACTCCAGCACACACAAGCTCAACAGTGCCACCGATATCAGCAGCAGCCACTACACCAACACTGTCCAATACAGGAGAAACCAGCTCACCTGTGCCATCAACACCAGGCGCTGCAACAACACTTTCCACATCAACTCTAGCGCAAACAAGCTCAGCCCAGACATCACCATCGCGTGAAACGGAGACATCTACGCCATCGAGTCCAGGAGAAACCAGCTCACACACACCACCGCCAGCTGCGATAGAAACCAGCTCACATGCGGCACCAATAACCCCACGAGAAACTAGCTCACACGGACCGACGCCAGCAACGATAGAAACCAGCTCCCACGTACCGCCAACAACTCCAGGAGAAACCAGCTCACATGCACCACCGCCAGTTACAGTAGAAACCAGCTCCGACGTGCAGCCAACAACTCCAGGAGAAACTAGCTCGCATGCGCCACCGCCAGCAGCGCTGGAAACCAGCTCCCACGTGCCGCCAACAACTCCAGGAGAAACTAGCTCGCATGCGCCACCGACAGCTGCAGTAGAAACCAGCTCCCACCTGGCGCCAAAAACTCCAGGAGAAACTAGCTCCCACGTGGCGCCAACAACTCCAGGTGAAACTACCTCACACGCACCACCGCCAGCAGCGGTAGAAACCAGCTCACACGTGCGGCCAACTACTCAAGGAGGAACTAGCTCACATGTACCACCGCCAGCAGCGGTAGAAACAAGCTCACACCTGCCACCAACAACTCCACCTGAAGCTAGCTCACATGCACCACCGCCAGCCTCAGTAGAAACCAGCTCCCCCGTGCCGCCAACAACTCCAGGAGAAACTAGCTCACATGCGCCACCGCCAGCAGCGATAGAAACCAGCTCACATGTGCCACCAACTATTCCAGGTGAAACTAGCTCATATGCACCACCGCCAGCTTCGGTAGAAACTAGCTCCCACGCGGCGCCAACAACTCCAGGAGAAACTAGCTCACATGTATCTTCCGCGTCAACTCCACGTGAAGCTAGTTCACATGCACCACCGCCAGCAGCGGTAGAAACCAGCTCACACGTGCCACCAACTACTGGAGGAGAAACTAGCTCACATGCACCACTGCCAGCAGCGGTAGGAACTAGCTCCCACGTACCGCCAACAACTCCAGGAGAAACTAGCTCACATGCACCACCGCCAGCAGCGGTAGAAACCAGCTCACACGTGCCACCAACTACTGGAGGAGAAACTAGCTCACATGCACCACCGCCACCTTCGGTAGAAACTAGCTCCCACGCGGCGCCAACAACTCCAGGAGAAACTAGCTCACACGCACCACCGCCAGCAGCGGTAGAAACAAGCTCACACGTGGCACCAACAACTCCACGAGAAACTAGCTCACATGCACCACCGCCAGCGGCGGTAGAAGCCAGCTCACACGTGCCGCCAACTACTCAAGGAGAAACTAGCTCGCATGCGCCACCGCCAGCTGCAGTAGAAACCAGCTCACACGTGGCACCAACAACTCCAGGTGAAACTAGCTCACATGCACCACGGCCAGCAGCCGTAGAAACCAGCTCACACGTGGCGCCAACAACTCCAGGTGAAACTAGCTCACACGCACCACGGCCAGCAGCGGTAGAAACCAGCTCACACGTGCCCTTTCCAGCACATTGGGATCCTAAGCTTAGAATTCCACGTGGACAAGTTGTCGC
>JADMIO010789677.1_pt1 | contig 86722 bp, 76 predicted proteins | sample 8958161 | NCBI WGS metagenome assembly JADMIO01 (sample SAMN16585339, study PRJNA669376) | soil metagenome | isolation source: Crop rotation soil | place: USA: Cullars Rotation, Alabama | collected 2011 | reverse complement strand
CGCGACAACTTGTCCACGTGGAATTCTAAGCTTAGGATCCCAATGTGCTGGAAAGAAATCACTCTCATCGGTATTGATCGGCCGAATATTTTTGACGACCATTTTCGAAAGCGCATTCGCGGAAGAATCCGGAACAGGTATCGGCAAGGGCTTTGGTGGATCCGGTAATGGAATCAACGATGATTTCAGTTCGTGAGCGGTCATTTTCGAACCGACAGGTCTGAATGCTGATCCGGATGTGCTAATGATAAGCAGTGAGAATGCAAGAACAAGAGCTGCCCCATAAAACAGGGCTCGTTTAATGGCAATAAATCTCATACGAATACTTATGTAAAAGGTGAATACAGATGGTGATTGCTACACAACAAACACTCGAGCACATGAGAGAAAAAGGACATGAATAACTAGTCTGCCTGTGGCAGCGGACAATTGTTCACATTCCTACGTCTTTTTTAACGCGTAGTTTTTCGTTTAGTTGCAGAAAAATAACGCCAGAACGGGGTCAATCCGTTCATACCCGCTTCTGCTAATATACGAAGGTTTTCAAAAAAGGATAGTAAATTACAAGAATAGCCGTCAACCGGAGGTAAAATTACTCTTCATTGCTTCACATTGAAATTCATTACCGAAAAAATTAATGCTTACTTATTGTATCGTGAGAAGATTTTTTAATAATCTTAAAATTATCATCAGACGGAGGCATAGAGGGAACTACAGGGGTTATATCATGCATCTGATTATCCTTAGCAGTTGAATCCGGAATCGGATTATAACCATTCCAATTCGTTTCGAAGTACGTTATCTTTGGTCGTAATGCTTCGTAAGTATATTTCATGAATCTTCCCCAGATCGGAGCGGCGGCTCTTCCGCCTTGGCCGTTCGAACCGGAGAACGTAATGCGCTTATCATCGAAGCCGACCCAAGCTCCGGCAACATAGAGAGGAGTATAGCCGACGAACCAGGCATCAGCAAAATTCTGCGTCGTTCCGGTTTTCCCGGCAGCAGGATAGGTGAAGAATCGCTTAACCCCTGAGTTAGCGGTACCGCCATCAACGACTCCTTTCAAGCAGATCGTCATCATCTGCGCGATCTTGGGGTCGACGGCATATTCGAACTGTGGATATTGCGGGCGCGAATTATAGATCACTTTTCCGTTGCGGTCTTCAACCCGCAAGATGGCATAGGGAGTAGTCCTGATGCCGCTATTTGCAAAAACTCCATACGCTCCGACAAGTTCGATCGGGCTGACTTCTGCAGTACCCAGCGCTATTGAAGGGACAGCTGGAATATTAGATTTTATTCCCATCTTTTTCGCCACCTGCACCACATCTGATGGAGTTGTCAGATCAAGCAAGGCATGGATGGCGCAGAGATTGACCGACCATTGAATAGCGGAGCGAATTGAGCGCATACCACCTGCTTCTTCACCGGAAAAATTCTGCGGGCGCCAGATCTTATCTCCATCCTGCATTTCGATCGGTTCGTTCGAAACCATGGATTCGGGAGTATAGCCTTTTTCGAAACAGCTTGCATAAACAAAAGGCTTGAAGGATGAGCCCGGTTGACGCACGATCTGCGTTGCATGATTGAGACCGTACCTGTGCTCGCGGTAATTCGAACTGCCGACCATCGCAAGGATCTGACCCGTTTTCGGATCGATACAGGTAAAGCTTGCCTGCAATCGTGTCTCGGCGGCTTTGACGCTATCGATAAATTTCGGATCGGATTGCAGGGCTCGCTCAAGCTTGAGCCTATCGGCATCGTTTTCAATTCCGCGATTCGAAACACTGACCTTTGCAGCACGCATCACTAAAGTATCTAAGAAGCCTTTATGCTGTTTCCAATTCCAGCTTTTATCGACAATATTTTTTTGATACTCAGCAACATGCTCATCGACGGCGCGGTTAGCCGCTCGCTGCATCGCGGCGTTAAGTGTTGTATAAACAACAAGTCCGTCGCGGTAGAGATCGTATCCTGCCAGCTCCGGTTTTTTCGAAAGCTCTTGCCGTACCATCTCCACAAAATGCGGTGCGATACCTAAATATACTTTCGCAGCGATGACCTTAATCGGCTCCTGTTTGTATTTTTCCGCTTTTGCTTTATCAAGCTTTCCGGCATCGACCATATTCATCAGCACCGTGTTTCGCCTGTTGATGGCGCGGTCGTAATTATCTTCCGGTTCGTAATTTTCCGGCCCCTTTAATAAACCGATCAGGAATGCACATTGCGATGGACTCAGTTTGCTGACATCTTTTCCGAAATAGATCTGGCTGGCAACAGCCACGCCATAAGCGCCTCTGCCCATATAGCAGACGTTCAGATACATCTCCAGAATTTCATTTTTCGTATGTGTCCGCTCGATCTGAATGGCGCTGATGGCTTCGCGTAATTTGCGGAACATACTTTTTTCCTGCGAAAGATAGAGATTCCTCGCAAGCTGCTGCGTGATGGTGCTCGCTCCCTGTTTCGGAGAAAGCGTTACAATATCTTTCCACACCGCGCTGATCGTGCGGCCGATATTCATTCCCCAGTGATCGTAGAAATCGCGGTCCTCAGTGGCGATGAGGGCATCAATCATTGCAGGAGGCACTTCGCGGAGCTTGACGGTCGTGCGGTTCTTGATAAAAAACTGGTCGATCGGTTCGCCGTCGGAGCTGATAAGGCGCGTTGCAAGTTCGGGATGAGGATTTTCGAGCTGATCGAGCGTCGGAACGCCTTTCATAACTGAAACCCAGAGCCACGTTCCGCCACCGCCGATAACGAGAATGAGGATGATCGGCAGCTGCCATTTTTTTACAAAGCGGACAAGCTTCTCCCACTGAGATTCAGGAAACTGAGGCTCTGACGAATGCAATTCGTCTTGGTGATGTGAGAGATCGCGATAATCGTTATCCACTGGTTATATAAAACTATAATAGAGGTGCAGTGAGTTCGGCAGTAATTTCAGATTTTCATGTAACTTTACTGAAGAAGAATGCCGTTGTTACATCCAGACTTGATAACATGAAGAAACTCATCATCATACTTCTTGCACTGCTTACCCTAAGCGCCGCTGCGAAAGCGCAGGATTGGGTGCAGACGAATGGGCCGACGGCTTATATCGAGAATATTCTCTTCGACAATCAAAAAAATATATATTTCCTTTCACCAGATAAAAATATTAAGTCGACAGATAAAGGTAATACATGGCAGACTATTGATTACTCCTTTATAGGATTTACGCAAAATGGCAATTATTTTGCGTCAAGAAAGAATGTATTATTACGATCTCAGGACAATGGATTGTCATGGGATAGTATCTCCACAATACAAAAGCGAAGTCTGAAGATTTTTCAAAACAATCTTTATTTATTTGATTTTTCTCAGTCTGTACTTTTAAAATCTATTGATCTTGGAGCAACATGGTCATCGAGTAAACTACCCGCTCCTCTCCATACTGCTGGTGAAGCTGCCGTAGATTCCAATGGAGTTTTATTGCTTTACATTGACGCGGTAGTCTTACATTCTGCAGATAATGGTCTTACTTGGTCAGGAGATACTGTAGGGAAAAATTCAAGCTATTACCCTCTTTTTTGCGCAAAAAAAGGAAATATTTTTCTTGCAAATTTGAATGAAGATTTCTCAGTTCATTCATCTGACGATGGAAAAACATGGCAAGAATTACCACTAAAGTCAGGTTTATTTGCGATAAGCTCTACCGGAAGAATTTTGTTTGCAGGAAAGACCGCTGACGGGGACAAAATTTTATATTCTGACGACGATGGGTTTACTTGGATTAATTTTGGCGATTTACAAAGTTGGCGTTTAAATGGGACAGTTTCTTTATTGAAGCCTGACCCCGATAGCGGTTATTACATTCAAGATAATGAAACTTTATTTCATGCAGAATTTCCTGGTTTAAATCCATGGAATCCAGTAAATTTTCCTTTATCAAATTCATACATTGAAACAATTGGCGTCTCGTCTAAAGGTAGTTTGGTTGTTACTTTGAAAGCTAATATTGCCGTTTCAAACGACCAGGGCAATAGTTGGACACGAATCGTTTTAGATTCCACTTATCCATACATAAAATGGTTTTCTGTTGACTCAGTAGGCGACATATTTTGTGGTGGTGATGGGAAGGTTTATCGATCAACAAATAATGGGATAAATTGGGAGTTAATACCGAACACGCCTCTAACTTCTTTCACTGGAATCGTACTACATCAGAGCGGTATATTTTTTGCCTCATCCTTAAACTATTTATATAAATCCGATTCAAGAGGGATGTCCTGGGAACGAGTTCAAGAATTAAATCAGAAAGTGATCTATTCCATTTCCGCTGATCCTTATGGCAAGTTATTCGCTCCAACTGACGGTGGATATTATTGTTCTGCTGACATTGGTAAAACATGGGAGCTCTGTGGATTCGATGATGCGAACTTTCCAGGCGGAAGAAATTTTCCTTTAATATTTGATCCATATTACAATATTTATTCTACTAATCCTCATTATCCTCCAATTTACAAATCATATGATCTAGGAAAAACATGGATACCTTCATCTAAAGGTGTGGAAAAAACATATGTGTATGGGACAATTTCAACCCCGGATGGTACTATCTTTGAATATACCGAGAAGGGCATATTTAAACTTCCATTAGGTGATTGTTCATGGGTGCCATTTTCAGGCGGACTTTCTGAGAAAAAAATCTTATGTTTGACTTATGATAAAGATGGGAGACTTTATGCAGGTACAGCTGGTAATGGTGTTTATAAGAGTGTACAAACATTTAACGCCAGTCCTCAACTTCACGGCAGGCTTCTTACGCAGGATATACTATTTGACACTTTGGTCTCACAAACTCTACAATGCAAGGACATTGTCTTGAAAAATATTGGTGTAAAACCTTTCACTCTAAAATCTTTCACCGTCACCGATCCAGTCCCTTTTTCGGTCGCCGATGAATCAGCAAAGAAATTACCCTTCGTTTTGAATCCGAGGGATTCGGTTACGATGACCATTTGCTTTCATCCAACTCAGGCAGCCCATTACGCTTCCTCGATCATTTGGAATACTGATATAGATGCATCCCTTTGTACTGGGATTTCAAACGAATCATTATTAGAAGGTTTATCCATTCAAAAATCTTCAGTTTCTTCTGAATCGCAGGAGTCAAATTTCTCCATCCACCCCAATCCCATTCAAGAGAAAGCCGAAATACATTTTTCATTATCAAAAGGAGACCATGTTAGGATCGAATGCTTCGATATGCTTGGAAGACGTCTCAAGGTTTTAGCGGATGGCAATTATGAATCCGGAGAGAATTCTTTAGGGTGGGATACAAGCGATTTACCTGATGGCACATATATTATACAATGTAGTACAGGCTCGGTTCATTCTTCGCATTCAGTAATCGTCCTGCATTAGACCTACTTCACGACCTCAAGCGATAACCACGGCGATTTCACTTTCGAAATATCTATCCTATCGCGAACGATAGGGATGCGGATCGTTAATTTCTCGTCGCCTGCTAGATAAAGATCAATCGAAAATCCGCCTACTGCTTTCGGGTCCGGATTTTTATCCTGCGACCACAGCGTTAACTCCTGATCAAGATAAAATCCGAACTTATGCAGATTATCTCTATCGATCTTCTCGATAGGATCGAAGGCGATGGAATCAAGCATATCCATTCCGATACTATCGGAGAGATTTTTATCTTTGAACTTGATCAGAACGAGCTGCCGATCCAGCGTAGTAGGATTGACATAACTGAGAATGCCTGCAAGCAGTGAATCATTGTAATATTTTTCATAGACCGTACCTTCGTACCCGCTTGCATAGTTGTTGCTCAGGAAGCCGATGAGTCGTTTGGTTTTCGTATTCGGAATGCTCACTTGAGAGACGTTCGTCGTCATGAGTATTAACGGCTTACCATCTGAATAGCGAAAAAGCATCTTTGCATCCTCGGCTCCGCAGCATCCGTAAGATACCATTCGGAGATAATCGGGATAGTATTGGATCTCATTTGCAGAGATCGTATCGCGCCAAAGGATCTTATCGAAATTTCCTTTATCGGAAGTTTTGCAGCCCAAAATAATTTCACCGATATCGCCTTCGGAAATATTAGATGAACGTTGTGTACTTTGTTCACTGAGAAGATAGGTTTTATCGTCGTAATATGCGATATGGTAGGATTGAGTCGTTACCGACGTTTCGAACGTCTCGTATCCATCGACGGAGTCGCGATGAATCGTGATCCTGGAATACCCGCTATCGGAATAGGATATTCCACGCTCCTGAGCAAGAAGAGGTGAACTCAGAATTAACAGAAGAGTGAGAAGTTTACGCATGCTCGATATGAAACCCATCTTGATCAAATCTTCCGTACGTATAGCTTTTCAGCCAGTCACCGAGATTAATATACCAGCCATTACCAATCTGGTCTTCCTGCGGTTTATGGCGGTGGCCCATGACGACGTAATCGAAGCCTTCGGCAATTTTTTTCTCGGCAAAAATTTTCAGCCCGTCTTGTTTTTGCAAAGCATCTCGTTGATCTGTATAAGCACGCGAACCTCCTGACATCCTCTCAGCGATCCAGATGCCAATATCCGGATGCAGCCAGGAATATCCCCAGAGTAAAAATTTATTGCGGAGGATTTTTCGCAGGATCAGATAGCCTGTATCGTTCAGAGCTTTGCCATCTCCGTGTGCGATATAAAATTTCTTGCCAAGGACTTCGCGCTCAATGTCTCCCGAATAAACCGGAATGCCAAGTTCATCACGGAAATATTTCCGGTGACCGAAATCGTGATTACCCATAAGGTATTCGACAGGGATGAGTTTTCTGATTTCGGAAAGCAGCGCCAAAGTTCGCACGTGCCTCATGGGAATGACTTGCCGGTATTCGAACCACGAATCAAAGAGATCGCCGACGATAAAAAGATGCCGCGCTTCACCGATTTTAGCCGCTGCTTTTATTTTTTCAAGCACGGCGATCAGGCGGTCTTCGCGCTCATGATCTTGTGCGCGGTCACGTCCAAACCCCAAATGGCAATCGCTGATGAAATAATAGTTAGGCATTGCACTACGAAAATACGGAAATTAGTTGTTAGTCTTTAGTCGTTAGTCCTTGGATATGAATATTACAATTCGACGCGCAGTGGCAGAAGATATTCCGATGCTAGCACATATTAATATTGCGAGTTGGCATTCAACCTATCGCGGACTTGTCGCCGATGAAACTCTGGACAGTATGAAATCCGAAGAGTATTTGAAAAAATGGGAGCATATCATCGCCATGCAGGAGAAAGGCGATCGCTCGGCATTCGTTGCAGAGGACGAAAATGGAACAGTCATCGGTTATGCTAATTGCGGTAAGAGCAGGCATGGGAAATTTCCCTTTGAAGGAGAACTCTATGCGATTTATTTACTCAAAGAGGCACAGGGCAAAGGGGTTGGTAAAAAATTATTTTATAGAGCGGTTGAAGATATGAAAGAGCGAGGCATTGCATCGTTCCTCCTTTTTGTCCTTTCTTCGAATACTGCTTCGCGTAAATTTTACGAATCCTTCCTCCCCGATTTCACTGCTCAGGAAACCATCACCATCGATAACGGACAATACTGCGATTTTTGCTATGGATGGAGCGATATAAGCAAGGTAGTATCTTTGTAATTCTTATTTCATATTTTATGCCACTCAAAAAATCAACGATCGATATCGAATCCGCGCTTTCGGAAAAGCGTCTCTTCAAGCCATCTAAAGCTTTTAGCGCTGCTGCAAAGATCTCCTCGCTCTCACAGTATGAAAAATTATATAAGCAGAGCATTGCTAATCCGGAGAAATTCTTTGCCAAGCAGGCTGAAGAACTCCATTGGCATAAGAAATGGAGAAAGGTACTTGAATGGAAATCGCCATTTGCAAAGTGGTTCTTGGGCGGCAAGATCAATGCATCCTATAATTGCCTCGATAGGCATCTGGATTCCGCACGCCGAAATAAAGCTGCGATCATCTTTGAAGGTGAATTTGGTGATGAACGGACACTGACTTACCAACAGCTTCACCGCGAAGTCTGCAAGGCTGCAAATATGCTCACATCTCTCGGAGTAAATACCGGTGATAGAGTTGCGATCTATATGGGAATGACTCCCGAACTTGTGATCGCTGTTCTTGCCTGTGCGCGTATCGGCGCAACGCACTCCGTGATCTTCGGAGGATTCTCTGCCGAAGCTATCCGCGATAGAGTTAATGATGCCGAAGCAAAAGTCATTATTACTGCCGATGGTACATTCAGAAGAGGTGCTGTAATAGAATTAAAAAAGAATGTCGATAAGGCCCTCACCCCTGCCCCTCTCCCGGAGTACCAGGAGAGGGTTTCTGATAGCGGATGCCCTACGGTTGAGAAAGTTATCGTCTTAAAGCGCACCGGCACAGAAGTCGAAATGTGGCAAGGCAGAGATTTTTGGTGGCAGGACCTCATGAACGAGGCGAGCGAAAAACATGAAGCAATTGCGCTCGATAGCGAACATCCGCTCTACATCCTCTATACATCCGGCACAACAGGCAAGCCGAAAGGCATAGTACATTCTACCGGTGGATATTTGCTCGGAGCATATTTGACGACAAAATATATTTTCGATATTCGTGATGATGATATTTTCTGGTGCACAGCTGATGTCGGTTGGGTGACGGGGCATAGCTATGTTATTTACGGTCCATTATCCAATGGCGCAACGATCATGATGTACGAAGGGGCTCCGAACTTTCCGGATTTCGGAAGATTCTGGGATATTATCGAACGCCGTAAAGTAAGCATCTTCTATACTGCACCGACTGCGATCAGAGCATTTACGAGAGCCGGCGATGAATTCCCGAAACGGCACGATCTTTCTTCACTTAGATTATTAGGCACAGTCGGTGAGCCAATTAATCCGGAAGCATGGATGTGGTATCAGAAAGTTATCGGTCGAGGAAAATGCCCGATCACCGATACCTGGTGGCAGACGGAAACGGGAGCCATCATGATCGCTCCGATTCCCGGAGCCATTCCGACAAAACCAGGTTCGGCTACGAGACCTTTTTTTGGGATAGAACCAGAGGTCGTAAATAAAGAAGGAAAAAAAGTGAAACCGAACGAAGGAGGATTTCTTATCCTCAAAAAACCCTGGCCCTGGATGCTGCGTGGTATCTATAAAGATCCGGAAAGATTTCAGAAGCAATATTTTTCCGAATTCCCCGGCATCTATTTCACCGGTGATGGTGCGCGTCAGGATAAAGATGGATATTTCTGGATCATGGGCAGAGTCGATGATGTAATCAATGTCTCAGGTCACCGAATAGGAACAATGGAAGTGGAAAGCGCACTTGTCTCTTATAATACTGTCGCCGAAGCGGCCGTTGTCGGCAGGCCAGATGAAATCAAGGGTTCGGCCCTTGTTGCATTCGTCACACTCAAAACAGGATCGACGGGAAGCGAGGAAGTAAAAGCCGCTCTGAAGGAGCATGTCGCAAAAGAGATCGGCTCATTCGCCAAGCCCGATGATATTCACTTCACCGATGCACTCCCGAAAACCAGGTCAGGCAAGATCATGCGCCGCTTATTACGCGAACTCGCTTCAACAGGAAATGTAAAAGGTGATACGACAACACTCGAGGATTTTTCGGTGCTGGAAAAATTACGGCAGTCGGAAGAGGAATAGTAACTATTAACCTCTACTTGTGTTTCATAAATAATGATTACTCTTGATGAACTTCGTGTAGCCAATCCCTGCTCATCTGCTATATGGTCGGATGCAACGGATGATGACCGTGCGCGGCTGTGCAAGACATGCAATAAAGATGTCTATAATCTTTCACTCATGACCTTGGATGAAGCAAACGATCTCATCCGCGAGAAAGAAGGAAAACTTTGCATTTCACTTTATCATTCGTTTAAGGGAAAAGTCCTAACCGCCGATAGCCCTAAACTTCTGCGTGGTCTTCGACGTAAATACATAATTACTCGTGCGAAAACTATTGCTTTAGCCTTTGCGATCTGGGGATTTATTACTGGGACTACTACTTCGTGTAGAAATCCCCTCACTGTTGGTTTACCGAAATTCCACTTTGCTGATTTCCAAGCGGACATAAACGGAAATCACTGGGAGAATCAGGACCAAACATTAGGAGTAAAAGATACCACTGCAAATTTAATCTGGATAAATGCCACTGCTGCGGATTCAGGTAGTATGTGGATCTTCCTTGATTCAACTGAGCGTACTCCGGGCAACTATAAAGACCATCATATTATTCCTATCGCCGGAGGGTATAACGATCACATGATGAAGGGCAGTCATTATTGGTACACCGGCGGCGAGTTAAAGATTATTAACATCGACTCATCACGAGCAAGTGGCACTTTTTGGTTCACTGCAAATCGAGGTTTCGATACAGTACGAATAACGAATGGGAGCTTTGATGTTCCGATCAGTTATGGAAAAATACCACACTAAAATTTATATCAGACACTAGCTACCCTATGCTCTACCCAGAAAAACTTTCCATCCTGAACCGCACATTTTCGCTTGTGAAAGATTATGCTGAGGAATATCCGGTTGAACTTCAGGCGGAAAAACCGGATGCAAAAGCGTTCAGTGCTACGGAGATCGTTTATCACCTTCTTGAGGTAGAAGAATTATGGCAGCGGCGGATTCACCAGCTTCTGCATGAAGATCGTCCTGAGTTTATCCGTATCGATCCCGATGCACTTGCAAAAGATCATCATTATAACGAGCGGGATCATTTTGAAGGGATCATGGAGTGGCAGCATTCACGAAACGATACGCTTGAGCTCATTAACTCTCTTTCTGAAGAAGATATGTTGCGCAAAGGAATTCACTCTTCCTTCGGAGAATTAGATGTTTACCGCATTCTTGATATCATGGCAGATCATGACCTGCAGCATCTATCGCAGATGAAAAGAACATTTTCCCAGGTAAGCGGCTAAAGAATTTCATACTTGTAATTTTTACTGCCTTTCTTCAGGTATTCCTAACCTCCGTTCGGATTGAGAATCTTCATTAGACAACTTTAAAGCGCCATTACCTGCTTATACATTTCCGGATGAATAGCGCGCGATCCTGTTCTTTCCGAGATAACTGAGAGGCTCGGTATTTTGCGAACGAAGTTATAGGTTAGGGATGCAACGATGAGTAATATTGCCGAATCAGTCCAGAAGGCAGTGCCAATTCCATATTCATGCGCTAAGAAACCTGCAAGCAAACTGCCGAATGGGAAAAGCCCGGCAAAGGCAAGCGAGTAAATTCCCATCACCCGTCCTCTGAGCTCATCCGGGACAAATCTCTGCAGCGTAGAATTCGCCGTGATGAAAAATGTAATGACACTCCAACCCGTAACTCCTAAGCAGAATAAAATCGGAAGTGTCGAATCAAAAAGCGGAATGAGGCTGACGGAAGCGATAAACGTAGCAATCGAAAAATAGACCATGAACCGCGCACGAAGTTTATGACTGAATGCCGCTTGCGTGAGTGCGGCGATCAGTGCTCCAAGTCCGTTGGCAGAAAGTAACGCGCCATACGTTGACGAATCACCCTTCAGGAGATCACCTGCAATGACAGGAAGATTTACCGTGTAACTCCACGCAAAAAGAGTCATCGCTATTACCAACACCATAAGTGCTCTGAAATTCGGAATGTTATAGAGATACCGGACCCCATGCTTCATCGATTCAATTCGCGATTGATCTTTCAATCTTCTATTACGAACTTCATGCGGCATACGCATCATCATGAGTCCAATGATTACAGCAATAAATGAAATTCCGTTGAGCAAAAAGCACATCTCGATCGAGATAGTAGCAATGATTAGCGCTCCCAGCGCCGGGCCGATAAGACGAGCAGCATTAAAGATCGAGGAATTGAGCGCAACGGCATTCGCAACATCATCTTTGCCGACCATCTCTACAACAAATGCCTGACGCGTCGGAAGATCGAAGGCGATCGTTGCGCCGGCAAGTAAATTCACTAACCCTAAGATCCAGATCGCAGTCCAATTCTGCCAGACGAAGAATGCAAGAAGAAATGCGAAGACACCGAGAAGTGATTGCGTAATGATAATGATCTTGCGCTTTGGAAATTCATCCGCAACTGTTCCTGCATAGATTCCGAGGAAGAGTACCGGAACGGCGCCTAAAAAGCTCATGAGGCCGAGCGCCCGGGAATCTCTGGTGATGGTATAGACGAGCCAGGCAAGCGCCGTATTCTGAAGCCAGGTCCCGATGAGCGAGATGCACTGTCCGAAAAAGAATAGGCGGTAGTTACGGTGGCGGATGGAGCTGAACGTCGTCCGAAATAGCTCTGAAAATTTGTCAATTGAGGGACTAAGTTGCATACTTATAGTACGGATTTAGTACGATGTTGTTGCAGAAGCTCTTACATTTGGCTGGACTTTCTTCGTAAATTGCATTCATGCAAACGACTATTTATCGTTTCTTGCGATTGGGGATGATCGGCCTGGGAATTTTCTACACGGGTTTATTCTTGTTTGGAGCACTGACATTCTCACAAAGTTTTTCCTTTGATAATATTGTCTTCATGATACGCGGCGGTATTCTTATGATCGTGGGAATAATCGTTGTCATAAAACTTCCACGTGCTAATGAGCATATTTTCTTTGCTTTCTTTCTCATTAACTTTGCACTGACTTCGTGGCTCTTTCTTTTCGAAGTTTCCTGGATCGTTGAATCACTTACCTGGGCGATGACCGGAGGAAGTTTCGTTTATGCAATGGTAAAATATCCGGGAGCATCGGCACAAGAATTATATCGAAATTATCTTTCGCGTAAAAGACCTTTGTATCGGAATACGATTTTATTTTTCACAGGGTCGCGAAAATTCTGGCTGCTATTTTTTCCCGTCTTGATCCTCTTGAGAATTGCCGGTCATTTTACTTCCGAAAATATGTTAGCAGCCCTGAATATTTTCGTGAATGTTGCCGGACTTTTGTATTTCCGGATCAGTTACAGCCTTGCCGGTAAAAGCGACCGGTCTCGTCTTGCCTGGATACTTTGGGGTGCAGTCGTCACTCTGGTTGTAACTCTGGTCGAGCTTCTTGTAAAGATCTTTTATCCGGAAATTGCCCCCTTGTTTTTTCAGATCACATTTGCATTTGAGACGGCAACAATTTGCATATCGATCATCATGGGGGTGTTCTTCTCTGGTTTTCTCGATACCGCACTTGTCCTGCGCGGGACGATCGTTTATAGCATCATGTTCCTGACCGTGATTTTTATTTTCAGTGTTATCGAAAATGTGGTTGAGCATAAACTTTCCCTTATGCTCGGGATCGAGAACGACCTGATCAATGCCTTCCTCGCCGCTTTCTTAGCCCTTGCTATTCAGCCCTTGCATAAAAGATTGGAACACATTTTGCCTAAATTTTAGGTATGATGTCATCCACAAATTGAAAATCAAATCCTCACATTTTTATAAGAAAGGAAGATAGTTTTATGAATTTACCTAAATTTAAATATTTCATCAGCAAAGTTTTCCTCATCCCGTTCCTCGTTATTTGTTGTGTACTGCCTTCAGTTGCATTATCTCAGGATTCTATTACGATATTAAAGGATTCTTCACTAAAGGTCTCGATAGATACAATTACTTCCTCGCACCCATTATTATTGTATACCAATACATTTAAAAATATTAATGATACTTTTACCGTAATTGGCATTCAGAGTGGTTATACCATTTTCAGAAATGACCATGGCGATTTCTTTACCATCAATCCACATTCGGGAAAAATACAGGAAATTGCTCAGGTACCGGCGACCACCATTCGGAAAGCTTCACAAAAGAAAAGAGCCGGGCAGTTGGAATTTAATCCGGAGTGGTTAAAGGTAGCGTCTGATACTCATGTTCGGCTTGTGGGGCTCGATAGAGATGGCAATGTCGTTGAAGAAAATTCAGACCACAAACAGTTCTATCTCAACCCGAAAACCGGCGAAATGATCTTCTTAAAGAAATAACCCGAAAATAATGTTCAAAAAGAGCCGGTGTCCCAGCCGGTTCTTTTTTATGGGTAAAAATCCAGCTTTAAAGCAATTTTCGCCTCCTCAATGGCATTTTCATTGTATATTTGCATCTAACAGATATTCACAATTTCAATAACGCTGTGTCAGAAATAGCACTTTCACCGCAAACAGAGGTCGAGCACGAAACCCATACCTATACTTCGACCGGAACTCCGATGGGAAAAGTCTTTATGTGGCTTTTCCTCTGCCAGGATGCTTTGATGTTCATGGGTCTTTTCGCCGCCTATATCTCGGTTCGCATCGGACTTGGAGATGTCTGGCCTTCGCCGAATAACCTTCATACACCTGAGCATTATCCTCTGGATATTAATCTTACAGCCGTTAATACGTTCATTCTTATTTGCTCGAGCGTTACGATGGTGATGGCAGTTGTTGCCGCTCGGACAGAGACAAAAAAAGGGCTTATTAAATGGCTGCTTTTCACTGCCTTAGGCGGAGCAATATTTTTAGGAATTCAGGTTTATGAATACCGGCATTTGATCGGCGAAGATCACATGGGAATGGAAAAGAGCCTTTTCGACGCAACATTCTTCGGACTTACCGGCTTTCACGGATTGCATGTTTTCAGCGGAGTGATCTATTTGCTTACCGTCGTCATTGCCACGAAGCTCGGCCATAAGGAGCATTCGGAAAATGGATGGGTCATGACTATTCTCCGCCTTGCTGCGATCGGCTTGCCACTTTATCTTTGGTTCGGTCCATTACACAAATGGCCTCCGCTTCCGCATGTGATCGTTTCTATGGTTGCCGGAGCCGTTCCTTATATAATGATCAGAGGCGTTAAGTGGCTCAGAGAAAGACCGAAGAATTTGCAGGGAGATGATATTGAAGTGCTCGGGCTTTATTGGCACTTTGTCGATCTGATCTGGATTATTTTATTTACACTTGTTTATTTAATATAATTATGCTCTCAGCTAACAGCTGTCAGCTCATAGCTACTCATGGAACATTCTGAAGCAGCGGTTCATACCAATCATACGAAAACCTACATGAAGATCTTCGGCGCGCTTGCCGTGCTGACGATCATTGAAGTTGTCCTTTCCCAAAGCGGAATGCCGCACACACCGATGGTGGTGCTATTGATCGCCTTCGCTCTCGTGAAAGCAGGGCTTGTGGCTCTGTATTTCATGCACCTTCATTACGACGCGAAATTTCTTTCTATCATTGCTTATGCGCCTTTAGTGGTTGCATCGATCCTCATTTTTATGCTTGCGATGGAGTGGGGTTACCAGCCGCACTGGCTGTTCTAAAGTGACACTTGAGCCGCGGCAAATAGACCGCGATCCCAAATTCCGTAAATATCTTGCCATTGGTATTGCCTTGTGGGTGTTTCTCATGTTCGTTTTCTTAGCGGCTGTTATTATTATTGACTGGCATTGACCGACGGCTTACTAAAACTGTCATTCCGAACGGAGATTTTTTCTGCGCAGCAGAAAAAACGATGTGAGGAATCCCCTGAAGAACAGCCTGAACTTTTTTCTCCTATTCTCCTTTACTTCCCCCATGAACAGAACGCTCATCTATTTTGCATTTCTTTTGGCAATAACTCTTGCCTCCTGCTCGAAAGATACCGAGCCGATAGTTGAAGAATCTCCGAAAGACTTCCACGGCATCCCTCCTGATGGGATAGGTGGCGATAGCCTGTTGAATATCCAGAAGAACAGGTGGCTTGCTCCGAAAAGTTATATCGATATGACACCAGCCGATGTTATGAATTTGCCACAGGATATTCTTCAATCTATGGGAGCAAGAGATAGGAGGAACTGGACTTCCGCTGCAGCGGACCAAGCAACACTGAGCGAAATGCTTGCAGTACGAGTTACGGCATATCTAATCGCCGATAAAGAAGAGGGTAATGAAACTTGCAACGGGAATAATTCAAAATACCATGATTTTCATTTATGGATTACAGATTCAGCACATTTCGGAAAAGAGAAAGCCCTTGTCGCCGAAGCTATTCCTTTCTGGCAGGAGCATTTTCCGAAATGGCTGATCACTACATTCGATACACTTGCCGCTCATAAGACTACTGTTCGTATCTCCGGCCGTGTGATGTGGGATGAAGATCATCCCGATGATGTAGGGAAATTTCGCGGCTCGCTATGGGAAATTCATCCGATGACGAAGTTCGAATATTTCGAGAATAATATTTGGCGTGAACTTGCTTTGCTCAATTCGTATTATAGACACTGGAATTATGCGTATATTTTCTGAGCAATGAAGATAGCATTCGGCTTCATACTATTTTTTTCCGCATTCACGCTTTTATCTTGCGATGCAACTCCTGACGGGAAGACGGAAGCAATCTTGAAAAAATTTCAGAGCACGAACGATGCACTCAAGCAGCAGATATTTAATCCAAAAAAACTTTCTCCGCGAATTGCCGATAAAGACCTTACTCCGGAATCCAAATACAGAGAAAATAGCTATGACACAGACCGGCCGGCTTCCGATACCTCCGAAAATTGGAGGCTGGAAGTTCGCGGGCTCGTAAAGTATCCGGGATTCTATTCACTCGATCAAATAAAAACTCTTGGCATGACTGTCGAGAATGCGAAACATGTTTGTGTCGAAGGCTGGAGCCAGAATGTCAAATGGGGCGGTACTCAACTTTATCGCTTTCTCGATTGGATCGGCGCTGATCCGAAAGGAAAATATATTTATGTCGAATGCGCCGATAAATATTACGAATCCTACGACATCGAAAGTGCAAGGCATGAACAAACGTTACTCTGTTACCAAGCATATAATAAACCGCTGACTCTTGAACGCGGCGCACCGTGTCGGATCGTAATGCCGACAAAACTCGGCTATAAAAGTGCAAAGTGGATCACAAAACTAATCGTCACGGATAAAAAACCCGGAGGCTACTGGGAAGATCAGGGATATGACTGGCATGCAGGAATGTAGGGGAATAATGTAAAATTAAAAATGTAAAATGTAAAGTTGGGTGGCTCTGTGAAAAAACTTTTTCTATTTGTAGCGTTGTATCTTTCGGGCTGCTCTTCACATTCTGAGGATGTGCTTGTCATTGCTAAAACTAATTCTTACCATCGCGATTGGTGCGCCAGGGTAAATATGGCAAAGACTAAAGAAATGCCGGTTAAGGAAGCGATCTTTCTGCACTTTGATCCCTGTCCTCTCTGCATCAAATGAGATCAAAACCCGGCAAAGAGTATCTTCACCCGCGTATTGTGCGAATAACGCACTGGATCAATTTTATTGCGCTAGCCATCATGGTTGCAAGCGGCTTGCGAATCTTTAATGCTTCTCCGCTTTTCGATTTCAAATTTCCGAAATGGATTCTTCTCGGCGGCTGGCTTGGAGGAGCACGGCTTTGGCATTTCGCAGCAATGTGGATCTTCTTTATTAACGGGGTAATAGCTGTATCTTATAATATCATTTCTCGGCATGGGCGCGAGACGACGATCTTCCGTAAACGTGATCTTGGTGGTGTGCTTCCGATGATCAAATATTATATCCGCCTTGAAAAAAAACATCCTCCTCAGGAAAAATACAACCCTCTTCAAAAGCTCGCCTATAGTTCAACGCCTTTTCTAGCCTTAGGAGTAACGCTTTCCGGACTTGTTATGTATCTTCCCGTCCAGCTTGCCCCGCTTACATGGCTTTTCGGTGGTTATGATTTTGCCAGGTGGCTGCATTTTGGCTTTATGTCTGCACTCATTTTCTTTTTCTTAGGACATATTTTTATGGTTTCGATCTCGGGGTGGCAGAATTTCTGGTCGATGATCTCCGGCTGGAAACGAAAGGAACAGGAAGCGCATTAGTGCTGCATGGCAAAGACCGTATCAACAAAAAAGAAATCGTCGAAAAAGAAATATTTCATCGCCGCAGCGATTGCAATTTCCGGCGCACTCATCTACATTGCTCTTCCGAAAGGCGAATCATTACAAGACGCTGAAAAATCCTCCGTCATCGGAGTTGCCCCTCATGATTTCCACGGCATTCTTCCCGAAGGAACCGGCGGCGATCCGGACCTGAGCCGCTTGAAGAACAGATGGGTTGCACCTGCTGTGATCTCTCAAATGAGTGTGAGTCAGGTCATTGCACTTGAACATGATATACTTGACCAAATGGGCAAAGCGCACCGAAACAAATGGACGAGCCAGGCAGAAGCTCAAGCTTCGCTTCAGGAAAAAAAAGGAGTGCAGGTTGAAGGTTTTTTAGCTCGCGTTAAAGAAGAAGGCCCGGAATCCTGCAACGGAAAAAGTGATATCTATCATGATTTTCACATGTGGATCACCGAAGGTCCCGGCCAGGATAAAGGCACAGGAATAGTAGTAGAAGCGATCCCTTTCTGGAAAGAGCAATTCCCTGCCTGGACGTATACTGCCTTCGATAAACTTGCATTCGAACATGCAAAAGTCCGTGTAACGGGCTGGCTTCTCTGGGATCAGGAGCATGGTGATGAAGTCGGCAAATCTCGCGGCTCGCAGTGGGAAGTGCATCCGGTTACGAAGTTCGAAGTTTATTCCAATGGGACATGGAAAGAGTTGCAGAGCGGGGTTATTCCGTAGGCATTGCTAAATTCAATGCGTCATTCCGAACGGAGCTTTTTCGAACGCTAGTGAGAAAAACGATGTGAGGAATCCCTTGAAAGAAAGTCTGAATCTGCTTATTATACAATCCAGTACTTAACCCTCGGGGGGAGTGCTTCGGCCGCCTCCGGAGTCTCTCGCAATGACACAAAATTGAGGCTGTAACAAAACCGCTATTCAGGGGTTCTTATAGGTGGATTATGTGCATCAGTTAACATCACTTCCACACTATGAAACGAGTTATTTTTTTTCTCCCGGCAACATTTTTCCTGCTTCTCTTATCAGGGAATAATATCTTTGCTCAGTCCCTTATTACCTCTACTGTCACAAGCGAAGTACGCCAGAATACCGGCTACGGAAGAGATTTCTGGTTCTGCATTCCACAGAACTCGAGCGATGGAGATAACGCGCAAAAATATTTTAATGTCTATGTTACCTCGTTTCGAAATACGACAGTACATTTTCAAAGGCAAGGAAGCCCAGAAGTCAAGAAACCTGTAACCGCCAATAAGGTCACGATCTTTACCACTCCAACACCATTAAAACCGAGCAACGACTTTGGATTAGATGCTGAACTGACGAGCAGTGGAGATATTGAAATAAATAAGGCAATTCACATTTGGTCCGACGATGCCGATCTTTCCGTATCATTTCTTTCGCGTGTGCCCTATTCCTCCGATGGCATGTACGTTATTCCAACAATAGGCTGGGGAAAAGAATATGTAGTTGGCTCTTATGCATCCAATGTAGCTCTTCCTCAACAATATGACGCACCTTCGGAATTTGCAATCGTTGCAAATCAAAGTGGGACATCAGTTCAGATAACTCCGACACAAGATATCCGCAAGACCGGTCAACCCGATTTCATCTTGCATCCTAAAGGAATTACCTTTAGCGAAAGATTGGAAAAAGGCGAATGTGTTCAATATAAAGTTACACGCGCGAAAGATGAATCCTGGGATGTATCCGGTACAATAATTACTTCCAATAATACAGTCGGAGTTATCGGAGCATCTACGTGCCCATATATAGAACCAACCGACCAAGCATGCGATTTCATAATGGAAATGATGCAGCCCATAACATCGTGGTCGAATGTATATTATACGGCACCTTTTGCAGGCAGAAAATATGGAGGGGATGGATTTTTGCTGGTAGGGACCAAGGATAGTCAAATTGTTTATCAAAATGGAGGATCGGTTACAAAAATAAATAAATTCCAGCCAATTTATCTTTATGATAATGACCTCAACACTGCCATAGCTTGGACAAGCGACGCTCCTTTTATGCTTTGCCAATATGTGCTTGGCACTTTACACAAGGCACCCTCTATAGGAAATAGAAATCAAGGTGATCCTGCATATGTCGTCATCAATGGGGCCGATCAGTTCACGAAGAAAGTTTTATTTCAAATACCAACGATCATTCCAGGATCAGGACAGACGACGTTTACAAATAATTATGTAAATATCCTTACAGACTCTAATGCATATCAAGAGAAAAAAATTGTATATGATGGCGTAGTTGTTGCCCCTGGTACCGCCCCACCTCCAAATGTTAAATTCATCCAAAAATTTACAATACCGAATTCCATTTTAATTGCATTGCGTATAGTATATAATGTAGGAGTAGGCGCTCTAGGCGGAGAAGGAGCGCATCTTGTAACCTCAACAAAAGGAATAAGCGTTTATACATACGGATATAATACTGATGATTCTTATGCCTGGAGCGGACATCTGGGAGTACATTCAGTAAACGATCCTGATTCTATACCTCCTGTCGCAACAACCACAGGCAGTTGCTTTTGTAGAAGTGTCTCAATTCTCGATAAAGGTGCTAAACAATCAGGGCTTTCCTCGTTTGTGGTCGATACTGTATCGAATATGTTCTTTTTCCCCGATTCAACATTTACTCCAGGCAGCGGAAGAGATTCTGCCTATTACAAGATGTGTATTATCGATAGCTCTTTCGAGGCATACCTTGCAGTAAATATCTTCGATATTGCTGGTAATCTGACGAAAGTTACGAGTACCTATCAGCCGAAGCTTCTGGTATTCACCCCTTCAACGCTTAATTTTGGGAAAGTAGATTCGGGCTCTGTGAAGTATCTTTATGATACGATTCTTAACACAGGAAAAATTCCTTATCCAATTTCGTCCGCAATACTACATCTGAGGAACGATAACATCGGATTTTCTATCGATAGTATCGGTGCAGATGGTATACTTAGTCCTGCAAATGGAAGAATAATCAGAATTAAATATCTGCCTCTAAGAAAGCGCGCTTCGCATGATACACTAACATTAGGTGAGACTTGTCAATATTTTTCATTAGAACTAATCGGAAATAATGATCCGGATTTTTCAGTTACCAGTTATGACTTTGGCTGTATTGATTTAGGGTCTTATAAAACAGTAACAGCAGTAGTAGCACAAAGTCTTTTCTATGAAGATTTGACGATCGATAGTATCAGCATTGACGATAAGATTCATTTTTCGTATATAGGCACAGTACCATTTACAATTAATGCCGATTCTAAAATTATTTTACAATTCCGGTACCTGGCAACTGGAAAAGAATTCGATACCACTATCGTCCATTTCTATAGCCATGAAGCAGGCGAACGAACTGCTATACTTACCGGATGCGGACAAGTGCATGTTGGCGTTCGCACCAATGAATATACATCCCATCTTTCAAAGAGCGGAAAAGAGTATGCTTTGATCAGCGGTGCACTTGATCAGGGAAATACACTTGCGATCTTGCCGCCAGTGCCGAATCCTACGGATGGAAAAAATTCGGTGCGATTTGTTTTTGGGTTATCGGAAGATTCTCCCGTTGATCTGGCTCTTTATGACATTCTTGGAAAAAAGGCCGCAGAAATTATACATGGTGATCACCTTCCTTCGGGCATATATGAAACGGATTTCCCCATTACCTCATCCCTGCAAGCCGGTAGTTATATATACCGGCTCGCAGGCGGAGGTACGGTTATTTCCGGCAAATTGGTGGTGACAAAATAATCCATTGTAATGTGCGTTAATCGGATTGCTATAGGTGTAATTTAAGTGTCATTCTGAACGGAGGTTTTTCGAACGCAAGTGAGAAAAACGATGTGAAGAATCCCCTGAAGAAATCCCAGAATGTGGCTTATTGAGATAATGTTTTCCGAACCCTCCGGGGATTGCTTCGGCCGCCTGCGTCGTCTCTCACAATGACACTCTTTTTGCGTCTCTCACAATGACAGAATAAAGTTATCATTCCGTTGCATAAAGTTGAACTCTCCACCCCATAAATACGTATTCCATATTCTGATATGGCACGTGAGGAGTTACAGGTCTGGGCTGTTATCTGGCGCCGCTTACAGTTATTTGTAAGAGCGGCTGGGACTCGTGCTGCCTTAAATGCTCTTTTCGGATTTGTAACGTTTGCTCTTGTTCTTGTCATCGATCTTATCGCCAATTCCTTAAAGACCATTCAAGGCCCGACTCTCGATGTATCTCGCACCCTGCTTCTTATACTCGGATTATTTTTCTGGACCCGGGCTATTACTCCATTCGTCGTCCGCTACCGCGATCTTTCCCGAAGTGTCGGTAAGGCAGAGGCAAGTGTTGTTCCGGTGAAGATTCTCCGCTGGTTCGTTATTTCACTGGCAGTGGGCTGTGTAGTTTCTTATCTTCCGGCGCTTTTCAATCTTTCACTGGGTCCGAACAATGAGCCAAAAAATCCGAATACGGTTACCAGTATCGATGTCATGGGTGCGATCTGGCTCGTCGGTTTTTCTGTTCTGCTTGTCGGGTTTGTCCGCTTTCTCTTTTTATGGCAGCGCACAGTAGAACTTCGCCGGAGATTTGTACTCTGGCTTATCCCAATATTTCTTTTCAGCATTGCGGAATATCTTCAGGCAAAGGGCGTTTTTCCGAAAGAGACTTTATATGTGATTATTCTTCTGACACTCAGATCCCTGGTTGTCTTTACGACGCTTTTCCTCTGGTTTCGTATTCCGTGGATGCCGCATGTATCACGTGCGCAAAAGAATAGCATTCTTCTCTATAGCGCCCTCTCGTGTTTATTGAGTATCGGAGCATTTATTCTTTATCTGAATACTCCGGTTTTTGAACGATATGCTGTGATCCTCCAGAGCGCTATGACCGTTTCATTGCTTGGTTTCAGCGGATATTTCGGACTTATTTTCTTTAGTGCACTTTTCACACTTTCTTCAACAGAGCTTGTCGAGCGGCGTGCTGCGGAAGTGCAATCGCTTGCAAAGTTAACGCGTTTCAGCTCCGATGTTCTGACAAGCGAGTTGCTCCTGGATATTCCGCAGCTTGCCGATCAGATCACCACTCTTGCAAAGGAAGCTACACAATCCGATTGTGCCTGGCTTGAATTACGGATGAAGCCGCACTTCGCCACAGGAAATGAAAATGGCTCCATTTATCATTCCTATAATGCTATTCCCGAGCAGATCGCCGTTCGGATTTCAAACGAGCTTTCTCCGTTCGTAAAAACTCTCGGAAGAGTCGGCAATACACTTGCCGACGAGTTAACTTCAACGCAGAAGCCGGTGCTGGTAACATCGGGTCCGTTCATTAAAAGCGAGTGGCATCTGGAACTCGATGGAAAAGCAAAATTTCCGAAACAGCTTTCTTCGCTTATCGCTGTGCCGCTGATGCATAAGGATGAAATGCGCGGAGCGCTCTATATTGCAAAAGAAAAAGAATATGGTTTCGATAATGAAGATGTAACGGTTCTTACTGCTTTCGGCGACGTTGCTTCACTTGCCTTAGATACTGCACGGCTTCTCTCTGATTCGATGGAAAAGCAAAAGTTTGACGGCGAACTTCGCGCTGCACGTGCTATGCAAAAGAGCTTGCTTCCCGAAATTGTGCCGGAGATACCGGGGTTCGAAGTCAGCGCAATCAGCATTCCGGCTTATGAAGTAGGCGGCGATTATTATGATTTTTCTTCGCTCTGGGATGGATCCCCTATTGCCGTTATAGGCGATGTTTCCGGCAAAGGAATTTCCGCTTCGATCTATATGGCCGAGACCAAAGGTATTGTGCAGGCGCTGGCTCCGATGATGATGAGCGTTCGCGAACTTTTTATCGGCACGAACGATGCACTGATGCGCAATATTACCGGACAAGGTTTCCGCCGTTCCTTTGTAACGCTGGCTGCGATAAGTTTTCAATCGAATACCGTGAAGTATTCACGTGCCGGACACATGCCTTTACTGAAAATTTCTGAAAACGGAACGGCCGAATATATTCAGCCGAAAGGTATGGGTATAGGATTTGTCGGAAAGAATATTTTTGACGGAGTGCTCGAAGAGATCGAAGTGCCGATGCGCTCCGGTGAAGTGCTGGTGACCTTCAGTGACGGAATTACCGAAGTGCGAAGCATGCAAGGAGAAGATCTGGGGTACGACCGATTTGCCGACATTGTAAAGGCGACAAGTTCGGAAACCGATACCCAAAAAATGATCGATCATATTCTGCACGATGTCTTGCTCTTCGCCGGAGCTCCATCGTTTTCCGACGATGCGACATTTATCGTCATAAAGAAATTATGACAAACACGATTTTACTAAGAAGAAAGGAATAAACAATGGCAGTAGTAACCCCCTCACAATTTAAAGCGATCGAAGCTGCGCCGCCGGCTGATGGAATTACGCTTATCGAGCTTTCCGGAGAACTGGATGCTCATACGGCTCCGGATTTCGAACGGTTCTTAGAAGATCGAGTTCACAATGAGAAAAAAGCCAAACTCATACTTGATTTTTCTAATCTTGAATATATTTCCAGTGCAGGGTTGGGAGTTCTCATGGGATTGATCGAAGAGGTCCGCGCCCAATCAGGAGATATGAAACTCATTAAAGTGCCGGAAAAGATATACCACGTGCTCGATCTGCTGGGGTTCCCTATTGTTTTTCAGGTGTTGCCTACACTGAAAGAAGCAGTCGATGCTTTCAGCAAGCAGTGAAATAATGGGATTATCTTTAATACGCAACATTGAACTCTTTAGCCCCCTTCGGCTGTTTTGTGCGTCCGAAAATTTATAGCAAACTAAGATATGCCGCAACATAAAGGCGCCGAGCGCCGTGTAAGACTTTCCGAGAAGAGACGCCATGCAAATAAAGGCGTAAAGACCACTATGCGCAAAATGCTGAAGGAATTCGATCCAAAGGCCTCCAACGCAGGTGATTCGCTGAAAAAGCTCCAGAGCAGCCTCGATAAGCTTGCCCGCAAGGGGATCATCAAGAAAAATTTCGCTGCTAATAAAAAGTCAAAACTTGCCAGATCGATTAAGAAATCGGCTGCGGCGTAAGGTAAATTTAAGGAGTTTAGAAAAGCCCGCTTTTAGGCGGGTTTTTTTTATTTTAAAATAATTCTGTAACCTTTTGACATCTTGATTGACTTTACTATATAGGGGCTTAATCTCTCCCGGGACTGTGATATGAAAAAAGTTTTCATTCTGATAATAATTGTGGCTATGCCATGCTTAGTGAAAGCGCAGGGCATTTGGATGAATGACTCACTGCCTGCATTCGGCATGTCTCACGCTCATTCAGAAGTAATTGATGGAAAAATATACGTAGTTAGTTGGGGAATGGTAATCATAGAGCCAAATGAACAATATACTAAAGATTCAACTGCACTTGCCATTTTTGATCCAGTCCAACATACATGGAATTATCCTAAGGACTCAGTCCCATTTAAGGGAAATTTTGCTGCCTGTTCGGTTGCAGGAAAAATTTATATAATCGGTGCTGAATCAGATTCTCTTACACATAACTTAGAAGTTTACGATCCAACAACCGATTCCTGGAGTATTATTTCATATACTGGTGTATTTACTCCCAGAAGCGGTTTGACGGCCTCGGTAGTTGACGGGAAAATTTATGCGATTGGCGGTAATAAAAATGGTAAGAATCTTAGTACAGTAGAGGTGTTCGATCCCGTAACTTCTTTATGGAGTTCTCCCGAAATCGGAGGGTCTTTCACAGCACGCTATGGTCATACAGCATGTGTTTTGGAAGGGAAAATCTATGTCATGGGCGGTGCAACAATGGGATTTATCGGAGATCTCCAGATATTTGATCCTGCGAAAAATTCATGGACGACGCCCTCGACTACCGGAGTTCTCACGCCACGCGGAGAGCTTACATCTTGTGTAGTTAATAATAAAATTTATGCGATCGGAGGGTATAATTTTGCACCGAAGACTAATATCGTAGAAGTATTCGATCCCGTTACGAATACATGGATGACTCCTGTAACCACAGGAACATTCACCTCACGTACCGGACTAAGCTCGAGCGTTATGAATAATAAAATATATACAGTTGGAGGCTACGGTTTTATAAATAGTCAACATACAACCATTTTTTCCCCTGGGAATTTCAATGAAGTTTTCACGCCTTCATCAAATGAAGTAAACTCACAACCACTGGCGGCGCTTTCTATTTTTCCAAATCCAACCAGTGGTATTATCTATGTTACAGGAATATCGCCGCATATCATGGGTGTTTCTATAGATAATACCCTGGGTGAGAATATCTTACAATATAAAAATTACCAGCCAGACTCCGCTCTCGATCTCTCAAAGTTGGTTTCAGGTATTTATTATATAAGATTTACTTCAGCGGATGGAGCCGTTGTAAAGGGGATAATAAGGGAATAACCTGATATAATTATACTTGCAGGAAATGAATATAAAACATTATATAGCAATACTACTATTACTTTTATTTTTCAAAGCTGGAATTTCTATTGCACAATTTAATTGGTCCACGGTTTCTTCTACTGGCTTTACTCCACGATTTGCGCTTTCATCAAGCGTCCTGGATGGTAAAATATATGTAATAGGTGGTAGTAACGGTGCTTTTCTTAATACTTTAGAAGTTTACGATCCGGTTAGTGATTCATGGTCGACGCCAAATACCAGCGGTGAATTTATTCCTCATTATGCTCATACGTCTGCTGTTGTTAATGGAAAAATATATGTAATTGGGGGTGCAAAAAATTCTATAGAGCTTATTGATACTGTTAATATGTTCGATCCTGCAATAAACGTATGGAGTAATGTAAAAACTTTCGAGGGGACAAGTTTTACTCCACGCTTTGACCTGGCATCTTGTGTAATTGGGTCTGACATATATGTTATTGGTGGAGAAGTTGCACCCTATTGGTTTACTAATATAGTTGAAATTTTTAACACCGAATCTTATCAATGGAGAACCCCTAGCTTTACAACAGACTCTTTACATTTAGTTTCAACGCCGGTCGCATGTGCCATAGATGGAAAAATATTTGTTATTGGACATCCTTTAGATACAAACTGCCATTGTGAAGTGCAGATCTATGATCCCCAAAATAATAAATGGAGTATTCCTTCAACAAATGGGATTTCCATCCCACGGACTTTTTTTACTGCAAATGTACTTGATGGGAAAATTTATATTTTTGGCGGACAGGATTTCAATCATAGTGGTACGGCGGTTAATGTAACTGAAATGTTTGACCCATTAGTAAATCAATGGTCTATTCCAACTATAACAGGGACTTTTACATTTCGTGATTATCTTACCTCGTGTGTCGTTGGAAATAAAATTTATGCATTAGGAGGTGAAGGAGGTGGTCCTCTCAGTACAAACGAAGTTTTCATGCTGCAAGGGAATAAAGTTGAATGGGTTGACAGACTTTCTTTCCATGATCATATATACCCGAACCCTGCAACCACAATTCTTAATATTGCTTCTGTAGAAAAATCTTCGGCATTTCGATTAGTTGATGTTTTTGGAAGAGTGGTGATTTCGGCTAAGACATTAGACTATACCTCCCTGGCAGTCGATGTTTCCCCGCTTCCACGAGGTGCGTACTATTTGGTAGTTGATAATCAACAGGGAATACCAGTGATAGTAGGAAAAGCAATCCTGACAGAAAAATAACTACACCGCAGCTTTCATTTCCTGCCTTACTTTTGCAACTTCATCTTCTATTGCGGCGCGCAGGGCAGGCGAGATGAATACATTATCCAACCCATATTCATAAAGCCCCATCGCGAGGGTTCTGTTCTTTCTGGGAATGGTCGAGCGACGGTTAATAACGAGCATTTTTTCTTCGCGGAGCAGGCAGTAGCCTCCTTCGAAATTTCCCGTCTCAAACCGAATTTTTAAGCCCATTTCCTGGGCAAGTGTTTTTAAAGATTCAAAAAGTTCTTCGCTTGTCAATGTAGTTGTCTTTAGTCTTTATTTAGCGGGGAGTTAGGATAATTTTCCTTCAGTATCAATAGTGATGCCGCCATGTTCGATTAAATGGAGCTGTTCCGTGATATGGGCAACGACGTCACTCACTGGAAGAGTCTTCGGTTTAAAACGAGACCGTGCTGCTTCGACTGCTTCAGTGAGCGAAGCAAGTTCGCCGCGCAGATAGAGCCAGACATGATAGCCAAGCCTGTTGCGATCGTTGGGTTCTACGGTTGGGACGGAGCGGACGGAAGCATAGGCCTTCTCGGCAAGCTCGTTATCGTGCGGGTGCGAATAGTTAATTGACATAGTATGACGCAGTTACTCAGTAATTACTAATTTTCCTTGTGCGACTATTTTATTATTCAACAAGAGAGAAGCAAAATATGTCCCGCTCGGGATAGATCCGGTATTAAAATTATATTGGATCCGGTTTTCATTCGCATCGATATCCGCCATCCCAAGCGTGTTTTCAAAGACCTTTCTTCCGTTGGAATCGTATAACTCAATCACTGCACGTTGATCTGTATTTAAGCGGTTCCAAACAAAAGATACGATCATATTCTTTTGATCCGAAGGATTGGGCGCAAATTGTAACTCTCTTGGCGGAGCCGGAGGCTTTGGAGCCTGCCAAACACTAAGTTTTGCAATGCTATTGATTTTCTTAATCAGTGCTCCATCGGGGTCGACTACAATGGAATCCGGAATAAAAGAATTTGTAAAATATGCATCGCTTACTTTAATCGAATCCATCTGAACTTCATGCCGCTCAATTTTTCCAGCAGCCGTCCGAGCTTCGATCATGATAGGAAGCTGGAAGAACCCGACTTTCGTACTGTCCTGAGTTTGATCGAACTGTACATGAATATTCATATCCTTATTCGACCACCGAACATTCATCTCCGGATGCCCTGCACTGTGTACCCATTTCGTAAAAAACCACTGAAGATCTTTTCCTGTCGTGACCTCGAATGCTTCCTGCAGATCAATGCTCGAAGCATTTGCATAAGCAAAATGATCTCCGTATGTTTTGACTGCTGTGAAAAACGCCGTATCCCCCAGAAAATATCTGAGCATTCCAAGAACTGCCGCACCTTTTTCATAAATAATAGGAGGATAGTTATTTCTTGGTTTGATTAAATCCGGCGCTCCATAAAGTGGAAGCGAATCATCTGCTGCGCGCAGCGACGCCGAAATACTGGCATGCTGCCAAGCCCAGTAATGGGAGCTTCCGAAGAATCTTTCTTGAAAAAGCGATTCGCAATATTTTGCAAATCCTTCGTTCAACCACGGATCTTTGAAATCGAAACAGGTAACTCTATCGCCCCACCACATGTGGCTAAGTTCGTGTACTGCAGTTGTGGTATCTGCAGCAGCAAGCGCTCCGGATGCAAGCGTGACCATTGTCTGATGCTCCATCGATCCGATAGGAGCTACCACATACCCCACTTTTTCAAAGGGATAATGCGCAAATAAAGAATCGAAATAGACTAAGGCAGGAGCAACTCTCGTTTCCATCTTCGCGCGTGCTTTAGCAGTATCTCTTGCAAAAGAATAAATATCGAAAGGAATGCCAAGAGGATTAGCAATAGAAATCTTTTTAAATCCACCTAAAGCAAATGTCAGAAGATACGTCGAAATAGGATGACTAACCTTCCATTCAAAATAATTTGTTTTTCCATTATCGGTACCGGTAAGAAATCCGGTTTGTATCCCATTCGAGACAACGATATCAGGAATCCCTGCTGCCGTTCCGAGTGTGTCTGCAAAAAACTTTAGAGTAACCGAATCGGCTTTATCTTCCGGCTCATCATAGCATGGCATCCAATGACGGGTACAGGAGACGTAGGGAGCTGAGAATCCTACTCCCATTGCAAACATCATTCCGCCGGTATTTTGAACGCCGCCCCAGGCGCTCGCGCCTTCATTTTTTCCTTTTCCATGATAATATGTTTTAACCGTAAAAGGGGAGGCATTCTGGTAGGTATTAGGAAATCCGGTAATTTTATACATTCCGTTAGAATCCGGAATGCCAGCCACGGCCAAAATACCATCGACAAAAACGCTATCGACAGTGAGAAATTTTGCATGTTGAATGATTTCCGAAAGTTGTCCCAGTGTCACTGCTTTCATTTCCACCCATCCGGAAATAGAATCAAGCTTGCGGTCAAGCCAAATGCTTGCATCGTATGACTTGACATCAAACTGTTTTGCAGTAATCATTTGAGGAGCACTATAAATGATCTGAGCTTCTATATTTGTAGCAAATCCCAATAGAGTAATCAGCGCAACAAAGAATCCGGTTAGGCGTAGCATAAGCAAAATTAGTAATAAAGGCCAGCCGAACTTACAACCCGCTCTGGGGGGTTCTACTGGTTCAGCACATTCAATAATGGCGGCACAGAGCATAACACAAAACTTACCAGAGAAACTTCCTTCGGCAATTGTTGCCGAAAGTGACGAAATGCGGGAGTTACTCTCTATCGTTCGCGCCGTATCACCGTCGCTTATTACTGTTCTCTTAACAGGCGAAAGCGGTACGGGAAAAGAAGTTTTTGCCAGGCTCATCCATGACCTGAGCCCAAGAGCAAAAGGGCCGTTCATCACCGTTAATTGTGGCGCAATACCGGAAGGGTTGATCGAAAGTGAATTATTCGGCCACGAAAAAGGATCATTCACCGGAGCAACGAGCGAACGAAAAGGTTTTTTTGAAGCCGCAAAGGGTGGTACAATATTTTTAGATGAAATCGGCGAAATGCCTCTCTCTGCCCAGGTAAAACTCTTACGGGTTCTTGAAACAGGAAAATTTACCCGAGTCGGCTCTGCATCCGAACGAACAAGCGATGCACGCGTTCTCGCTGCAACTAATCGCGATCTGGAATTAGAGGTCCGGGCCGGGAAATTCCGCGCCGATCTTTATTACCGGCTTCGCGCGGTCATGCTTCGCCTGCCTCCGCTCAGGAACAGGCGTGAAGATATTCCCTATTTAATTGAGGCAATGCTAACAGAAATCCTCAAGCGACATTCACTTCCGAAGATACCTCACATAGAGTCTGAGGCAATAGAAGAGCTTTCTTCACATGAATGGCGAGGGAATATACGCGAACTTCGTAATACTTTAGAACAATTATCGGTAATGGCTTTCAGTCCTTTGAATGGAGTTAATGGGAATTATGGGATGATCACTGCTGAGGAAGTTCGTCATCTATTGCACAATCAGATTATTGCCGACGTTGGATTTCAGAATTCCCTTGTGGCCCAGCCTATACAACAGCAATCGGAATTAGGACTCATTTATCGCGCATTAGTAGAATTGCGCAATGAGATCACGGAGTTAAAAGAAAAGCTTATTCCTACCGTTCATTCTCCGTTAGCACTTCCGGCAGGAAATCACGAACAGTCTGCCAGTGGAGAATTGAATCTTCGTCATCAGGAAGAAGAGCTTGTTCACAAGGCACTGCGGCGATTCGAAGGGGACCGTAAGCTTGCTGCGGAGGCCCTTGGAATAAGCGAGCGGTCGCTCTACAGAAAATTAAAAGATTTCGAAGAGGAAAAGAATGCGTAACAAACAACTTTATATTTTTCAATTTACACTTTTCGTTTTCTTCTCAGGTTGTTATTCGTTCACCGGAGCAAGCCTTCCGGCAGGGATTAAAAGCATTGCGATTCCGCTGGTAACAGATAATTCCAATTTTTCTCAGGCAGATATCAAGCAACAACTCACCGATCAGCTTGTCCAGAAATTCACGAGAGATGGTTCCCTGCAAGTCCGCGAACGGACTTCAAGCGATGCATTGCTGGATGTAACTCTTACAAGCATTACCGATATGCCGACCGGTGTTCAGCAGGGAGAAGAACTTACTAATAAACGGATAACTATTTCGGTTCAGGCGCTTTATCGTGACCAAAAAAAGCAGAAAACATTCTGGGATAAATCTTTTCAACAGAATGCTGATTACCCGATCGCACAAGGAGCCGAAGGGCAAAAAGTAGCTATTAAAAATGCATTGGATAAGTTGTCGGACGATCTCCTCTTAGGAGTTTTATCAAATTGGTAGCGAACTCACAACCTGTTTCACATGCTCGTCCCATCTTTTATTGACTTGCGTCCAATCAGTTTTAAAAATAATTTGATAACCAAAGTATACTCCGAAAGCAAGCATTGCAAGTCCTGCAAAACGATTAATAAGGTATAACGTGCGGGGTTTCAGTGATGTCTTCCGCTTCGAAAAATAGCGTGTCAGTACGAGAAACCATCCTGCCGTTCCGATTCCGGCGGCAAGTGCAAAAGTACCTGCATTAGTGAGTCCGCTGAGATCCACACCCTGATTATGCCAGAAAGCACTGATGAATATCCATTCCGGAATGCCGGCAACATTGGATGCATAAAGAACGATACCTAAAGAAAGCGATGCAAGGAAGCTTGCTTTTTTAACATGCATTTTGCTGACCCGAGCTTCTGCTTTTAATTCTTGTTTCGTATCCTGAGCAGTCGGCTCAAAGGGATGCTCTTGTTTTTCCGCTTTGAGAGATTTAATACCTAAATAGAGAAGAATCCCAAATCCCGCTGCCTGAAAACAGAGGTTAATGATCGGTGAGCGAAGCAGGAAAGCATTGATCTGCGTGGCTCCGCCGCAGTAGGTTGCATCCATGATGGCTGCACCGATACCGACAAGAAAACCATGCTTATGATTATAATGGATCGTCCGCGATATAGCAGCTGCATTAACGGGCCCGATCGGCATCGAGATCAGCCACCCCGAAATAAACCCAACTATAAAGGCGATAAACATGATACAAATATACTCAAGTATTTATCAATTAAAGTGAGGAACTCACCTCTTCACAAATCTATTATCAGATACATGAAATACCTTCTCTTTCTGACTTTTGCACTGGCTCTGGCAAGCTGTGATAACACGACGACAGGTGTGATCGAGCATGTCATGACCGTTTCGCCTACAACTCTGACCTATGCCCATGGAGAAGACTCAAAGACTATTTCCATCACGCATAATTGCACCTGTCCGTTCAGTTGGAATGTCAATGTGCTGACTGCAACTGGGGTGCTGAGAGATACTAACGGAATCGGGAATAATGATAAACTCCCAATCATCATCGACAGAACGAAGATGACTGGCGATACTCTTCACGCAACTTTGCAGGTAACTTCTAATGGATATGGGACAGAAACGGTAGCTGTAACTATATTGAAATAAGCTCAGTTTTTTACCTGTTACTCTCCAATGCAGGTGTCAATGTTTCAAATTTTTATTATCTTTTTGTAATCGAAATCCCCTGATATAGTCTTCTTTGTACTGTATTATATCTCACATCTCCTGAATTCCACGTTTCTATTTCTTTTATTTGAGTATTTCAAAGAACGCTATGATCAATGTCTATCGTATAGAAAGCCATTTGGGGAAATGCCCTTTTATCTTTGGTGATATGGAGACGGCAAAAAGAAATATTCCTGCCGAATATTGTTATACCTCTACCGGATTAATCGATGCTGAAGAACGGTATGTTCTGGAAGAATTGGCTCTTCCGGAATTCGACGATATTTGCTCGTTCCGGTTCTTGAGTTTTAAGGAACAGCTGGAAGTACTCAAGAGAAATGTCAAACACTATTGGTTTACCTTTACGAAACCTTCCCGTTCGTAAGGCTGTAATTTTCTTACTACATCCATTTTCATGATAAGATATCGCTTTGAAGAGACTCCCTTGCGTATTGTACTTGCCGATGACGATGCCGACGACCGCCTGTTTTTTCGTGAAGCGATTACCTCGGTGAAGGTCAAACATAATCTCGAAATGTTTGAAGACGGATTGAAATTGATGGATCATCTCACTGACGGAGTTTCCGAATATCCGCATTTAGTCTTTTTGGATCTGAACATGCCCAGAAAAAGTGGAATTGAATGCTTGCGGGAAATCCGGGCTGATGAAAAACTGCGGGATATTATTGTGGTCATTTATTCTACTTCCTCTGCAGACATCGATATAGAAGCCACTTTCCTTGCCGGTGCGAATGTCTATATTACCAAGCCCAATACGATCAGTAAACTCAAAACGTTGATCAACGACGTCATTTCCGTTAATTGGCAATACCATACCTCAAACCTGAACCGCGAAAATTTTGTGATGGTGAGGTAAGGCACCCCGTCGAACCTTATTCCCAAGCCTTTTGTTTTGAACTTCCCCTTAAAAACGGGGTATTTTAACTAACTCTTTTACAGTCTTTTTTTTCGGCGGGATTTGTAAAAGTATTTTATTCACCAATTGCCGGAGTTTATTATTTAATGTCAGATACCTTAACTCAATCGCCTGTGACAGCGGATGTCGCAACTGAACCCCAGGCTCCTAAGCCACCCGAGAAAAAGCAGATCCCGAACAATCAAAAGCCAGCCTCTACCGGCACCCGGGATTATAACCTCACCATCATTGATCCAAATGTAAAGCTCGGCGGAGGATATTCCGATGCTGAGAAAGATGAGTTGACGAAGCTCTATGACCAGACCTTCAATACTCTGAAACCCGATCAGGTTCTCAAAGGAAAGATCGTCGCCATTACCGGATCGGAAGTCGCCGTCGATATCGGCTTTAAATCCGAAGGAATGATCCCTCGCTCCGAATTTGGCAATATGCCGAACTTAGCGGTCGGCGATGAAGTCGAAGTATTGCTCGAAGCGATCGAAGATAAAGAAGGCAGACTTCAGTTATCACGCAAGCGTGCCGATTTCATCAGAATTTGGGAGCGCATCAACGAAGCCGCGAAGACCGGCGAAGTGATGCAGGTAAAAGTTACTCGCAGAATCAAAGGGGGACTTGTTGTCGATCTTCTTGGCACTGAGGCATTCATGCCCGGCTCGCAGATCGATACAAAACCGGTTCGCGATTTCGATGTCTATCTTGGAACAACGATGGATGTCCGAGTTGTGAAGATCAACCACCCATCGGAAAATGTCGTCGTATCGCATAAGGTACTGATGGAAGAGACATCGAACGAGCAACGTTCGGTGATCACCGAAAAATTAGAACGCGGGCAGGTCCTGGAAGGAACGGTCAAAGCCATTGCCGATTTCGGCGCCTTCGTCGATCTTGGCGGAGTTGACGGACTTGTTCATATTACCGATCTTTCATGGGGCAGAGTTTCTCATCCATCGGAAGTCGTTAAGCTCGATCAGGTCGTTACGGTTGTCGTTCTTGATTTCGACGAGAATAAGAAGCGTATTTCGCTCGGCATGAAACAGCTTCAGCCGCATCCATGGGTCGAGATAGAGCAGCGTTATGCTGTCGGCCAGAAGGTCAAAGGCAAAGTCGTATCGATGACCGATTACGGTGCCTTTATCGAACTCGAAAAAGGTATCGAAGGACTTATTCACGTATCGGAGATGAGCTGGACTCAGCATGTCAAGCATCCCTCGCAGCTCTTTACGATGGGCCAGGAAGTCGAAGCAGTTATTTTGAATATCGATCAGGATTCGAAGAAGATCTCGCTTGGCTTCAAGCAGCTCGAGCCCGATCCGTGGTCGCAGTTCCTCGAAAAATATCCGATCGGTTCGGTACATAAAGGGATCGTCCGTAACATTACGGCATTCGGTGCCTTTATCGAACTCGAACCCGGAGTCGATGGACTTGTGCATATTTCTGACTTGTCATGGACAAAGAAAGTCCGCCATCCAGGCGAAATCCTGAAAAAAGGACAAGAGCTTGATGTGATGATCTTAGGAATCGATCTTGAGAATCGCCGCATTGCCCTCGGTCATAGACAGGTCATGGATAATCCATGGGAATCGCTCTCTGAGTCGTTCTCAGAAGGAACGGATACGACAGGCAAGATCGTCCGCATTATCGAGAAAGGCGTTATCGTCGAATTGCCTGGCGGCATCGATGGTTTCGTACCGGGCTCACAGCTTGTCTTTGGGCAGGTCAAGAACATCGGCGATGCCTTCAAGATTGATGAGACACTTAATCTTCGCGTCATCGAATTCGATTCGGAGAATAAGAAGATCGTACTCTCTGCAACCGAGTGGCTGAAAGCTCAGGACCGCGCAATAGTGGATGAGTATAATGCCAAACATCCGGTTCCGAAAGAAACTCTTGAGGAAATGGGTAAACGTGCTCCTCGTTCAAGAGGCGGAAAAGGAAAAACGGCGAAAGCTGAAGCTCCTACCGCTGAAGTGCCAGGCGAACATGTAGGCCACTACGAACTCCCGGAAGAAATGCTCGTCCCCGAAAAAACGGCCGAGATTCCGGACATCGGTGAAGTAGAACCAGAGCCGAAAGCGGAGTAAGGGACAATAATATTCTATTGAAAGAGCGCGCAGAAATGTGCGCTTTTTTTTACCGTATTTTGTAATCCAAAAGGACCTTTTGACCAATGAAATTGTCTTGATATACCAAACCGATACCAACTGCATAATAAAAATCGCCGGGACCGTCCCCAATTTCACCAACATGATATTTGAGAGTATGGAAAGTGCCAGCGGGGGAATTGATGACTGTATCGGAATTAACTAACTTCACTGATTCTGTACCATTATTAAGAGATACCGGAAAAGGAATATACAAGTCATAAATAAAAAGTGCTTCCCCTGTCCGCCAAAGCCATAAACCATCTGTCTTATTAATAAATGCATCAGAACGTGGGAAGAAGGCCAATTGTGGTAGACGAATACGATATAAAGTGTTACCGTTATAATCGAATGAGCTTTCTATTGTTGTGGTATCAAAATTCTTTGAAATAATTTTCCCACTTGTATCTCTTACAATGGTTTGATAATACCACGTATTTCCAACAGCAAGCGGCATAATGACGTAGTTGCCATCTTGATCGTTGATAGTGCTTTTACAACCAACATAACTGATCACAGCGAAAATGACGATAGGAAATGATACTTCATAGAGAAAGAAGCACGGAATCCTTTGAAAAGTCTCTTAAACTTCAGATAATTCCTCAACATAATGCAAATCCTTCCCATACGTTTCTTCCATCTTCCATAAGGCAAGATAGCCGATAACAAGAGTTATTCCTCCGACAGTCAACGCAGAACCGGAGATGCCGAACGGTTCGCGAAGGAAATTAAATAATGCTGTGATCGGGACGACGGCCCCTCTGACGAAATTCGGAGCGGTAGTGGTAACAGTTGCTCTGATGTTGGTGCCGAATTGCTCGGAAGCTATCGTTACGAACATTGCCCAATAACCTGTTCCAAAGCCAAGCAATGCGCAAATAAAATAAAAAGCAACGAGCGAAACAGGACTGAATACAAAGTACGACACAACAAATATAGTCGTCATGATGAGAAATATCAACATTGCCTTCTTCCGGCTTTTCAGAGTGTACGTTGTGATGCCTGAAAGAATATCACCGATGGAAAGTCCGATGTAAGAATACATTACTGCTTTACCGGCCGAAGGCAATTCAGTCATGCCGAATACTTTTCCAAACTCCGGCGAGAACGTAATAAGTATTCCGACGACGAACCAGGTCGGCATACCGATACCGATCACTCGCAGATATTTCCAGGTGTTTTTTCTTGTGGAGAATATCCTGAAGAAATTTCCGCGAGTTATATGACGCTGGTTTTTTACATGCTCGAACATGCCGGATTCATATACTCCGATGCGAAGTGCCAGAAGTGCAAATCCCATACCGCCGCCGATGAAGAAGCAAGTACGCCAATCGTATGATTCGCCAATAATGGCTGCAAGGATAGCTCCGGTTACACCGATGCCGGCAATGATCGTCGAACCCCAGCCTCGGGCTTCTTTGGACATGATCTCCGAAACGAGTGTAATTCCTGCGCCAAGTTCGCCGGCAAGCCCGATGCCAGCAACAACTCTGAGCGTTGCATACATCGGTACACTCTGCACAAAACCGTTTGCAATATTTGCGATCGAATAGAGAATGATAGAACCGAAGAGCACCGAAATCCTGCCTCGCTTATCACCTAAGATCCCCCAGAGAATTCCCCCGACGAGCATGCCGCCCATCTGCATGGATAGCAGCATAGAGCCGGTACCGAGCAATTCGCTTTCCGGAACGCCCATGCTTTTTAAGCTTGCAATGCGGACGATGCTGAAAAGAAGCAGATCGTAAATATCGACAAAATATCCGAGTGCGGCTACAAGGACTGCAAGACTTATTGCTCGTGAGGAATGGGGCCGGAAAGTTTCTTCCATATCGGACAAATATATGAAATAATTAATCGGAGGGCAATATTTTTTACCGAATCAAATGCCGCAAATTGATGTAGCATAGTGTAAGAAATACATCATCCCTATGAAAACGACGTTCTTCTTTATCATTTTTTTCGGTGTTCTGTACTCAGTGTCTTTTTCACAGATTAAAAAACAGCGAGAAAGATATCCCGATAACCCTGCAGCACGAATAGAATATGATCTCATACGATTGCGCGATCCATTAACAAATGAAATTCCACCCCTTATCGCACAAAATGAATATGAATTTGCTTCAAAACTTCCAAAGAAAAATCCATTTGGGTCAAAAGGATCGTTGCAATCACTCTTCGATTGGCAATCCATCGGTCCGATCAATGTTTGTGGCAGAATTCAAGCGATCGGTATCGATGTATTGAACGAAAGCAATATGTTTGCCGGCGCAGCTTCCGGGGGTGTATGGCGTTCTATCGATGCCGGTTCATCATGGGTGAAAGTTACACTTCCGAACGATGAGCAATCCATAAGTGCGATCGTTCAAGATACCCGTCATGGGAAAGAATCAACGTGGTATTATTCGACAGGTGAATTGCTCTCTACGACCGGAAGAAGAGAGACCAGTAATATCCGCACACATTCATGGGGAAATGGGATTTATAAATCGATCGATAATGGTGCATCATGGAATCCGCTCCTCTCTACTATAAGCACGAGCAAACATACGGCGCCGGATAATTTTACAGGAATTTGGAATCTCGCTCTTGATACCAGAAATCCAAACCAAGATATCATCTATGCAGCTTGTTATGGAGGTATTATGCGCTCATCCGATGGCGGTGGTACGTGGATAAATGTCTTAGGAGATAACTCTGCGAAATGTTTTAATTCTGAAATTGTTATTGGCTCAGCCGGTACCCTCTATGCAGCGATCGGAAGTGTGTATGATGGAACAGCTTCCGGACATCAGGGAATCTGGCGTTCGACCGACGGGATCAATTGGACAAAGATTTCAGACTCTCAATTACCAACTCTTATCCGCAGAACAAGGCTTGCTGTCTCGGCATCCAATGATAATATTCTCTATTGTCTGACCGAAACTCCACCGGAATGGGAATTCCCTGACACAATATTTGTAACCAATCATTCGCTCGTAAAATATACTTATCTCTCGGGCGATGGGTCTGGTGCTTCAGGAAAATGGGAAGCACGAACAGTGCCCTTTGATCTCGACGAAGTAAATTTTAATAATTCTCTCGGAGGATACTGTTTAACGCTTGCCGTTCATCCCGAAGATCCGGAACAGGTTTTTGTCGGGGGCAATAATTTGTATTATTCAGATAATAGTTTTCAGGATGCGGGTACGCAAATTGGCGGCTACACAAATGATGGAATTTATCCACCGCAGCCTTTACATCCCGATATTCATGCGTTTGCATTTTTACCAAGTGATCCTTCAACTATTTTTGTCGGTCAGGATGGTGGTATAGCCTCGACAGATGATTATATCAACGGGATGGCTTTATGGGATGATAAAAGTTATGGATTGATCTCGGCGCAAGTTTATCATTCTTCGCTCGATCATGCTACCCCTGGAGATGATTTTATTTTAAGCGGCCTGCAGGATAATAGTACCTTCGCAACCTTTTCTTCTGACCCACTAACTCCATGGTACTTTATATCGGGGGGAGACGGTATGACGACTTCTATCAGCCCCGGCAGTTCTTTCTTTTTTGGCTCCTGGCAAAGTGGTAATATCGACTGTTTTTTTAATGATGGTTCTCAATCTATATATAAAGGTCCGCTTCCGTATCCTCCTGATTCGGGATCATTTAATTTCTATACAAACTTCATTGTCGAGCCCCATGAAAGTGATGAACTCTACGAAGCTGAATACGATCATCTTTGGAGATTCGATTACCTGAAAGGGGCCATTTCTTCAAGCCAGAATAATTACATCGACGATTTCTGGACAGAAATAGATACGGTATATTCACTGCTTAATCCCGACAAGGCTTTTATTTCTACTTTTGCTTTTGCAACCGATGTCAAAGACCGCCTTTTCTTTGGAACAAGTAAAGGCAAAGTATATCAAGTAGAAAATGCAGCCGCATTCCCAGTATTGCCAACAGTGATAAATATTTCAAGTCCATTATTTCCAAAAAATGCTTTTGTCGCAGGAATTGAAGTAGATACTGCCAATGCCAACGAGATTATTGTCGTCTTTTCCAACTACAATATCCAAAGTATTTTCCGTACTACTGACGGCGGGAAAAACTGGGAAGCAATCAGCGGTAATTTAGAAGAGTTTTCGAATGGAACAGGGTCGGGACCATCTGTCAGATCTGTTAAACTTTTGCACACTTCAAACGGCACTGTATATTATGTAGGCACAAGTGTAGGATTATTTTCAACGACTAAGATTAATGGGGAACAAACCGTTTGGGTGCAAGAAGGGGCGACTACTATCGGCAATCTTATCGTTGAAGCTCTGGATGCCCGCCAATCAGATGGCAAAGTAGTTGTTTCTACACAAGGCGGGGGAGTATTTGTAAATACTGCTTCCATTTCCGGTGTAAACGATCAGATTTTCTTACAGCAATTTTTACAGGTAGAACAAAATTTTCCCAATCCGTTTAGTGAGAAATCAACTCTTCGTTTTAATTTGAGAAAACCAAGCGATCTCTCTATTGTCTTATATAATACGCTCGGCGAGAAGATTTCTACTCTTGAAAACAATAATTTCAGTGAAGGCTGGCATCAGATTGATTTGAATGGTAAAAATCTTTCAGCAGGAAATTATTTTCTTTATTTCAAAAGTCCCTGCGGTTCTGCGACTAAAATGATCACGATCGTAAAGTGAGAAAAGCAGTTATCGACATCGGCACAAACACCTGCCTTCTTCTGATTGCAGAATCAGACTCTGCCGGACACATGAAAGTTCTCGCCGATGTTCATGCCATTGCCAGACTCGGTGCCGGAGTCGATAAGACAAAAAAGATACAGCCTGAGTCTTACGAACGATTGGAGAAGATTCTACTTGAGCATAAGAAAATTATCGAAGAAAATAAAGTTGAGGCAACTATCGCTATTGCAACAAGTGCCATGCGAGATGCAGAGAATCGTGATGAGATCATTCAGAAGGTAAAATCCGATTGTGGAATACAAATAGAATTACTCAGTGGGGAAGATGAATCCCGATGGAGCTATCATGGAGCTATGTTTGGGCTTGAAAAAGAAGACCGCTCAGGAAATGTCGGCGCGCTTGATATTGGCGGTGGAAGCACTGAACTTTCCATTGGGATAAATGGAATATATTCTCATGGAAAGAGCATCAATATCGGAGCAGTTCGAATCAAAGAAAGATTTCTCTCAAGGAATAATCCGGAATCAATTATTTCTGCAAGAACATTTATCCGTTCGGAAATAGAAAAAAGCTTTAACAATTTTGAACTAGAAAAACTCATCGCCGTCGCCGGAACGCCAACAGCACTTGCTGCAATCAAGCTCAGGCTTGACTCATTCGATGCTACAAAAGTCAGTGGTACTGTAATACCGGCGGGAGAACTCCATAGCATCAGTGAAGAAATTTCGCATCTTTCACCGGAAGAGATAATCCGCCGATATCCGGCAGTTCACCGTTCGAGAGCAGATATTCTCCCTGCCGGCACTGTAATCCTCGAAGAGATGCTCAGTTATTTACATTTGAGTCAATTCACCGTCAGTACCTGCGGCTTGCGATATGGGATAATGATCCGGGAGTTATATGAATGAGTGTGAGAAATCCCTTCCAAGAAAAGCCGGAATATTCCCATTATTCTGAAAGAATCCCAGTAAGCACAGAAATAAACTTATCAACATCACTAAAATTCGTAAGCCGTGAAAAGGAAATCCTCAAAGATTTTGCTGCGATCTCAGGACCTTTCCCCATTGCAAGAAGAACATGAGACGGCTGAATACTCCCTGAAGTACAGGCAGAGCCATTGCTTACGGCAACCCCTTCGAGATCGAACCTTATGAGCAACGCCTCACCATCAAGCCCCGCGAGAACTTCAGGAGTGAAAGAAATATTGATTATTCCATCCACCGATCTTTCGTCCGATGCAGAATTAAAAATAATTTCCTGAAAAGAGGAAAGTTTTTCTGACGTGTACTTACGAAGCTCTTGAATATGTTTTTTACTCTCCGCTTTAGTAAGCAGCATTTGCTTTATTGCTTCTCCAAAACCGACGGCAAGGGCGACACTTTCGGTGCCGCCGCGCCGGTTGCGTTCCTGCGCTCCTCCATGATGCAGCGGTTCGATCTTCACGCCTCGGCGGATGAAGAGCGCCCCGATGCCTTTCGGTCCGTGGATCTTATGTGCTGAGAGCGAAAGAAGATCGACTCCGAGATCTTTCACATCGAACTCTATTTTCCCCAATGCCTGAACTGCATCGGAGTGAAATAATAATTCCGGCGATGATTCGCGGAGCGTTTGAGAAATTTCTTTAATCGGATTAATTGCACCAACTTCATTATTGACAAGCATCATTGATGCAAGTTCATATTTCGCGGCAGATTCCGATAACGAAGGCATTGCCCTTCCCACTTCATCGACCCGGGTTCTGGATACCTTAACACCGAGCGATTCTAAAAAACTTGCAGGTTCTAAAACAGCATGATGTTCTGCTTTTGAGGTAATGATCGAAATATCCTCGAAGCTTTTTCCTTTTTTTAGGGATGAGAATACTGAACCATTGATCGCATGATTATTTGCTTCCGTGCCGCCGGAGGTGAAAACGATTTCTGCAGGATCCGCTCCGATCGAAGAAGCCACAAAAGCTCTTGCATCTTCCAGAGCAATATGCGCTGACCGGCCAAGTGAATAAATACTCGATGCATTGCCATATTCTTCTTTTAAATAAGGCTCCATCGCTTCGAGCACTTTCGTGTCTATTGGAGTCGTTGCACTGTTATCGAGGTAAATCAATAATTGTTTAGTTGCAGGGCACACGCATGCGCCGTTATGAAGATTATCTTAGTAAACCAAAAAGGGCACGCTCAGCGTGCCCCTACGAAAGTCCATGCTGAAAGGATTACTTATTTAATATAAGAAATTGGTTTGGTAATACTATGACCTTCGCTCGTAAGCGTCAGATAATAGATTCCAGAAGAAATTTTTTCCGGAGAAAAGATGAGGGTATTCTCCGTACCATTCATGATTCCGTGAAAAAGTGTCTCCATCTTTCTTCCCAGCGCATCAAAAATTGAGATGTCAATTGCCGATCCTTCTCGTGCAGAAACGGTGATCGTTGTTTTTTCTTTTACGGGATTCGAAGTAATATGCAGGGATTCCGGTTTGCCGCTCATGCTGTTCACGCTGCTTGATTCGAGCGGTACTTTGGCCGAATAAATTCCGATCGTTCCATCGTCATTTCTACCATCGCTCCAAATGGGAAGAATATAATTATCACTTGCCAGCACTTGCAGGTATTCGCCCACGCCGAAATTTCCATTGGATAATCCGATAGTAGAAAAATCCGTCGGCAACGAAGAGACTTTCGTTTCGCCGGTGAAAGATCTTCCGCCATCGAGCGAATAAGAAATATAATAATCGACCGAGGTATTATCTTCTTCCTCTCTGCCATCATACCACCCGGCAGCGATCATTCCGTTAGAGCTGATGAAGGTGCTTGGACGGAATTGGTGGCGGTTGAGCCCCTGATGATCTTTATTGATGACAATAGGCATGCTCCAGGAAGCTCCATTATCCGAAGACCGAGCAAAATAAATATCTTCACCGGTTGATCCGGGGCTTGAAATGCCCAATGCTTCCCAGATACAATACAGATCTTTTTCACGGGCAGTCCCGGGTTTGCCGCAGGCTACCTGAATGGAAGGATATTGGCGGCCGGTATCGATTCCGGGGATAAATGAATCGTAACTGGTCAAAGATCGGTGCGCCAGTTCTATTCGGGAAACGATATTCGGCTTGGAAAATGTCTTCGCACCATCGGTTGAAACCGAGTGATAGATATAATAAACTTCATAATCGGGCGTACCCATGAACGTCATGTGAACATTGCCGGAATAATCCACATCGATCGTGGCGATCTGCATCATCACGAGATCTTGTGTCGGAATCGCTGCAGCCGTTGTAGTGAATGAAGTCATTCCCGGAGCAAGCGAAGCAACATTGAGTGTCTCGATAGTATCGGTTAAATTGATCGCCAGGAACGATCCGTAAACGGTGCCACGCCGCGATGAATTGGAGCGATCGATCGTCATCCATTCTTTATCGACCATAACGCCGATCGATTGTCCTGTCGTCGAATTCACAGTGCCCGACGCAAGCTTCGACGTTTTCGACCTGGTGAAGGTCTTGCCGCCATCGGTTGACCGGGCAAGCCAAATCGTCGCGTAGATCTGATCAAATGAGAAGCCGCTGATTGCAAGATCGATCGATGTATAGTACAGAGTTTTTCCATCGAGGCTATAGATAAACATCGGGTCACCTCCTCCGAGCCTTGTTTGCCCGCTTACAGGGATTGTCCGTAGAAAGAACTTTTGCGCCAGGTGTTTCCAAAATCCTGTGTATAATAGATAGGGTAGTTCAATGTTCCTGCTCCTTGTTGAATCGCACTCACTACAATATTGCCTGTATCGGCAGGATTGATCGCCGCATGAAGTTCAGATTGCGGATTTGCGTCATCGTTGACAATATTTTCCGTTGCCGAAAGGATATGATCTTCTTGTTTTCCAGACTTGAAACTAGAGAGGCCGCCTCGTATTTTCTCGCGGAGAATTTCTCCAAAATGCCCGTGGATGATCTTGTATCGTTGTTGAGGAGTGAGTTTAGCCTGAACATCTACTAATACTGCACAGCAGAAGATGATAATAACAATGAATGATCTCATAAATGACCTCTCCGATTGAATGATCCTATAAAATAGCAGATGTCAAGAATTGGCAACCTTAAGTACTGGTAAAAAATTCAAGAAAAAAAAGAGAGCAAGTATCTGCACTTCGGGTTACCGCATCTCCTTGCTGCGATATTCGAGAGTCTCTTGCTATCGACGAAAAACTAACGATTGGCGACCAGTATAGAAAATATTTCCTGTTTCAGGATCGGCTATCGAAACAATGTAGTAATACCTTCCCGGATTTATAAACCAGCTTCCAGGAATATTTAATTGATGGGTTCCTGCAGTAAAAGTGGAGTTCTCATACGGAGTTGCAATCGTCCTTCCCAAAATATCGCAGATGTGAACCGTTACTTTGCACTCAGAAGGCAGGCTAATCGGGATCAGTGTTTTTTCTGAGAATGGATTCGGTGAATTCGTACCGATAGATATTTCGCCAGATGAATTTTCCGAAACGGCAATAGTCTTTGGCTCATGAACCGTGCGCTCACCATCCAATGAATAATCAACTAAACGGTATTCATAGATTCCTGCGGCACCGGGGTTATCGATGAGGGAATAATTTTTCGGAGTATTAGAAAATCCACTACTGCGAAGATTGGCGTTCGATAGATAACTGCTGATGACCTCGTACGTATTCGAAGAAGTCTCCTCGTTTATTAATCTGCGTTCGATCTCGAAACCGGCATTGTCTTTCTCGCTTGCGGTTTCCCAGTGTACCAAAACGTTACCGCTTTGTTGAGCGCGGAGTGAAAAATCGGAAAGTTCAACAGGAAGTGATCCGTCCCGGAAAATTAATTGTGCATAGATGTCGGTATTCGTAGCCCCGTTACGGCTATCACGCCATGCGGCAATGCCGCCGTTCGTCCTTGGTGCGAGAGTAACCTGATCGGCATTCGTATTAGCATGATTGCTGACGGCCACTCCCGAAGATGTTAATTGTCTCTTCGGAGTCCGGTCGGTGCGTTGAGCATAGATAGATGAATAGGTGTTGCGAGTATCATTCCATACGGTCAGCAATTCTCCCGATCCGGTTTTGACAGCACGCTGGCCGGTTTGATCGTTGGCTTCTGAACAAACGCTGTACAATTGGTTTGGATAGGAGGGTCGTAAGCTATTGCCGTCGGGAAGCAAGCGAGTCATAACGATATCGCGGCTCGAGAAATAGTTTTCATAGACGACAAGCAAACCACCGACTCCGGAAACATCGGTGGAGTCATCAGGAAATACAATCGCATTGATCTGGTCTCCAACCCAATCGGAAGAAATTTCCGGTGCTGAAGTGCTTGTTCCCCAGACCAGGGCTCCATTTGCTGTAACACGATTGGCCAGAATATTCCAACCTTTAGAAGAGTTGGTGCTGTTATCATATTCCCATGCAATACATAACTGATTACCATCCCGCGCGACAGCCGGATTGCGCGACGCATTAGTCGAGCCGCCGGTTACTCCGAAAACCTGAATACCAGGTGATCCCCACATCGCACCTCCGCCCTGATTGATGCGGTTAGCCCAAATCGATGCTGCGGGAACGGCGTTAGAGGCCCATGCGAGAAAGCATCCGCCTGTTCCATCGGGACAGATTACCGGAGTATTCTGCGCCAAGGCCTGAGTAATAACCTGAGTCCCTCCGGATCCCCAGGCGACTCCATTAGCATTGAGCCTATTCATATAAATTTCCGGACGAGTGGAGGCTGGACTGATCGAAGACCTTCCATCCTGCCAGGCAACATAAGCACTGCCGAAACCATCGGCACAGATCGTTACATTATCCGGTGCGGATACATCTTTTGCTACAGCAATGCCTGACCCGTATTTTCCGTAAACCAATTTACCGCTTGAATCGACATGCTGTGCATAAAGATCGGTACCATTGGAATTCGCCGTCCGGAGATCTTTCCAGACAATATATGCTCCTTTATTACCATCACTGCAAATGATCGGAGTATTCAGGCTTGCCGAAGTATCGCAGACGATAATGCCATCTTTTGCCCAAACGGCAACTCCATTGGCATCAAGCTTCTGCGCAAAAATAGATTCATGGCCTTTGCGGAAATCTTCCCACACGATAATGACGCCACCCGTGCCATCATCACAGGCTTGGGGATTTTGTTGGTTTGTCAAAGCAGTACAAACAGGGGTATTAACGGTCGCATCGGATTTCCATTGTGCCTTTGCGGAGGAAAAAAATACTGTGGCACAAGCAATAACAAGGAAGTATCTAATTTTCATGGTAGTAAATATGATCGACAACAGCCAATTAACAAGTATAACAAGGCTGGAAATGTTCCGTATGCAACAATTATGACGTAATTAAGTGTTTTGCACGCCCAAAAAGCCGGAGTGGCGAAATTGGCAGACGCGCCAGACTTAGGATCTGGTATGGCGACATGTGCAGGTTCAAGTCCTGTCTCCGGCACAAGATGGGCTTTTCCCATTTAGTATTTATATAGAATAGAATACCATTGGAAACTAAACTTACCAATAAATCGCAAGTACTTCGCGAGCTGGAAATTTTTGTCGGCGAAGAAGAAATGAATAAGGCATTCGACGAGGCATTTAAATCGATGCGTCCGAAGCTGACACTTCCCGGCTTCCGTCCCGGAAAGGCGCCGATGTCTGTCATTAAAAAATTGCATGGCGACGCCATCGAAGGCGATACACTCGAAAAGATCGCGCAGGAGAAATTTCAGGAGTATGCGGAGACCGAAAAGCTCGAAGCTCTCGGAAGACCGGTGATGACCGATCTTCACCGTCATCATGGAGAAGGCGCTCATTTCAAGATTGCCTATGAAGTAAAGCCCGAATTCGAACTCAAGGATTATTCCGGCATCGAAGTTGAGCAGCCTATGGCAACTGTTAATGATAAAGATGTCGATGAACGTCTCCACTATCTTCGCTTTAATTTCTCGACCCGCGAAGACGCTGAGGAAATTAACGGGCTTGAGACGATTGCAAATATTACCTTTCAGGAAACTGAGGCGGGCGAGGATGGAAAAATTCCTCCGCCTGCGACCAACGATCTCTATTTAAGCGACCCGCTCGTTGTTCCTGAACTTCGTGATACGATGATGGGCAAAAAGACAGGAGATAGATTTTCTGTAACGCTGCCGAAGACATCCACCGATAAAAGCATTCCGAAGAAAGATGTTCCGGTTGAAGTAACGATCAATAAGATCGAAAAAGTAATTCTGCCTGAAATGACAGAAGAGTTCTGTAAGAAGATCACCCGCGATAAGGCGGCGACTGAATTAGAAGTCCGCTTACTTATCCGAGAAGAATTAGAAGAGAATTCCAAACGGCGTTCTATTGAAGCTCTTGAATCGAATATGGTAAATGCCCTTTTGAAATTACATGAGTTCGAAGTGCCGAGGACGATCACCCATACCCTTTTGGATTCAATGATCCAGGAAGTAAAAGATGAGAATAAGCGCCGCGGATATCCCGAAGACTATGGCCTGAACGAAGAAGAATACCGGAACATGGGATGGAACAATGCCGAAACAAGAGGCAAATGGTTACTGTTGCGCGATAAATTAGTTGCTGCCGAAAATCTCGAAGCAACAGAAGAAGATCTTTCCAAACTTGCAGAAAAAGATGCCGAACAATACGGCATCGCAAAAGAAAATCTCCTGAAATATTATCTCGGCAACGATGAGATCAAAGAACGGGTGAAATCCGAAAAATTAGTTACTCGTTTGAAAGAGAAGATGAAGGTTGTTGAGAAGCAGTTAGAGGATTGAGGGTAGCCTTTCGTTTTAGTCTTTAATTCTTAGGGCTTAATAAGCAAAGATCCGATAAACCGCGTTTTTTTGAGAAATTGGAATATTTTATACTTTTTGGCATAATACTTGTACTATTATGTTAGTGAAAGTTGAATAAAGTATCCAAAATATTAATAAAATGTATTCAATACTATACAGTACTGTGTTCTTAAAGATTGTCCTTTTCCCCAACATCCTCTGTGTGCATAATTAGGCAGCTGATTTATAATAATTTACCGACAATAAATTCCGATTCCTCTTTTCTCTTCCTTGACACAATAGCGATTCTTTATACCTCAAAAAATGTTTGAAGCCCTGCAATGGGCATTTTATCAATATTCAAGGGCGAAAAGCTGAAAATTTCCTGGCGGTTTGAAACGAAGAAGCCGGCGGAAATTATCTGGAAGCTGCTCATCTCGCCCGATGGCATCTTAGCCGGAGAAGAGCGCGATACAGAGTTAAAGACAGCCTCACTTTTTGCGCTCGATGTCCGGAGCGGTAAAGTTTTGTGGCGCGATGTAAAACTCGATGAAGTATGGTGGTTTAATTCCGAGCGGGCAACGGCTGAGAATATCTATATACAGAAATTCCGCAAGCCCGATATGCCTGAACCGAAAGGCATTATCGCTTTGGATATTCATAGCGGCAATCAGCGTTGGGAGCAGCCCGATCTTTCAATGCTGTTCGAAACCGGAGGGAAAGTATATGGCCAGCGCGAGGCTATGGGGAGAAAAGAATTTTTCTCACTTGACTCATTGACAGGCGAGGTTTTGGAAGCATTCGGTTCAGGTAATGAAAATATCATGAGCCTTCAGCATCTAGCCGAGAATACCGCCGAGGATATGCATTCGAGCTATTCAGTGGCGATAACGCCGGATGATGAATTATTTAGTGCTATTAGTGGAGTACTGAGTGATGTTTTGAATGTAGAGGAATTACGTGGTACAATTGATTTCGCAGAGTTCGATAAATATATTATCTTTTCGTATCATGAAAGGATACTGAATGATCCGGGTGCAATGCTGGGCAATATTCTTCGAAATCATTTAAAAATACTGGATAGAGAAAAGGGCGAAATTGTTTACGCTGATGAGCCGAATGCCGAAACGCCGTATCCGGTACCGGAAAATTTTTTCATTCATCGGGGAGTTCTGATCTATGTTAAAGAAAAGCGCGAAATTATCGGAGTCGCACTTCAGTAGTCGTTGTGCATTATTGATCCTTGCTGCATCACTAAGCCTCATGGGCTGCGATAGAGGTGCATCGGAGCAAATTCAGGCAGCGCAGAAATTTGCGGAAGCTGTTTCAAAGAACGATATCCCTGCACGCGATTCGATGATCGCCACCCGGGTCTTCAAAAAATATTTTGAAAACTCTTTTGTCGCCCGCGATTTTTTCGATTGGATGCGAACGCTCTATGATGTCAATAACAAGAAATTTTTCTCGACATCACGCGCAGATGTCGATCGCGATCTTCATGAAGAGTTAAGCGGCGGGCTCTTAAACGATGGGGAGATCGAAGAAACCGGAATGGTGAGAGTCAAATCTCCGAATGAAGGCGAGCAAGCAACATACTTTTGGATGGTAAAACAAAAGGGCAGGCATTGGGCAGTGGCGATCGTAACAAAAGGCGAATCAGCCGTAAATTTTAAATAAATTATTACATGTTAGAAGTTGGTGATAAGGCTCCGGATTTTTCGGGTGTCGATGAAAAAGGAAATAACATTTCTTTGAAAGATTTCAAAGGGAAGAAAGTTGTCCTTTATTTTTATCCGAAGGATAATACGACAGGATGTACAACTGAGGCCTGTGATTTCAGGGATTCGTATCCACGGATAAAGCGCAAAGGTGTAGTATTACTTGGTGTCAGTCCCGATTCGGAAAGATCGCATCAGAAATTTATTGATAAATACGATCTGCCGTTTCCGCTTATTGCCGATACAGAGAAAACTATTGCAAATGCTTACGGAGTCTGGCAGGAAAAATCAATGTATGGCAGAAAATATATGGGTATTATTCGCTCAACGTTTATTATCGATGAAAAAGGAAAACTTATAGCCGTATTTCCGAAAGTAAAAGTAGCCGGGCATGTCGATGAAGTACTTGAGGCAATCGGATAATGACCATTATCGAAAAAAGTATTGCAATTGCTGCGCCGATCGAAGCAGTATTTGATTTTCATTTAGATACCGAGAATCTTGCACTCATCTCGCCCCCGTGGTTGAAAACGAAACTCGTCCGCGAATCAGGTGAAGGGTTAGGGAAGATCATCGAGATGGATGTCCTGCAGTATCATATTTTTCCAAGTCATTGGCTGGTTCGCATCGAAGAATATGACCGCCCTGTTCGGCTTACCGATCTTATGCTCTCCGGGCCGATGAAATATTTCAGGCATTCGCGAACATTCAGCCAGCCATGCGCTTCACTGACTGAGATAAAAGATCATCTGGAATATGAACCACCGTTCGGACTCTTAGGAGAGATCGCTAATAAAATCTCGATCAAAAAAATGATGGAAGAGATGTTCGAATACCGTCATAAGAAAACGAAGGAGATATTGGAAGAGCGTTTTTATATTCAGGAAATTCCTGCAGAAGATGCTCGAGGCATTTAAACCGATCGAACCTCTTCCCTCGCGAATTGAATCGGAGCGATTGCTTCTTCGCGAGTTCGAACTTCGCGATGCAGAGGAATACTATACGTTAGAGCTGCGAAGTGCCGAAAATCTTGCTCCGTTTAGTCCCGTAAAACCGATTCCGGAAAGTGATGAAGCCGGTATTCGGCTTATGCGTGAGATGCTTCGCACGACAAGTGAACGCTGGGACGAGGGCCTCGATCATCGCTTCGCTATCATCTTAAAAAAAACCGGAGCGATCATCGGGCAGATCGGCATTACGAATATCATTCGCAATGTTGCACAGTCAGCATTTATCGGTTATTGGATCGGAACGGAGTATCTTAATAAAGGTTATGCTACGGAAGCGCTTGTGTTAGCTCTGCATTATGCTTTCGAATTTGCCAAGCTGCACCGGATATCTCTCTGGATCGTACCGGAAAATATTGCAAGCGTACGAATGGTTGAGAAATTGACTCTCCGCTATGAAGGCAAAGCGTTGAAAGCATTACATCTCGGAGGGGAATGGAAAGATACGAATATTTATGCGATCACAATTGATGAATGGGATCATAGGAAAGCAGAATTATATGGATTCTTACAAACAGAATCATAACTCAAATCCACGAACGTGTCATTGCGAGACCGGCTTCAGCCGGCCGTGGCAATCTAAAAATTTGCGAAGAAGAGCATTGTCTATTCTGGCAATAATGATTCTTCTTTCAACACCACTCCATGCTCAGACTGCCCAGGAGATGGCGAAAGAATTAGAAACTCTCTATCGCAAAGGAGCCGGTACAACAATTTCCTTTTCTCTTGACGGAGCCAAAAATTCACTGACGTTTTCCAACGCGGTTTCTAAATTCCGTATCGAAAGTCCCGATGATCTCATTGTAAGTGATGGCACCACGATTTGGCATTACGGTAAAAGGAAAAAAGAAGTAGTGATCGATAAAATTAGCTCAAAGGGCAGTTCGCTCTCGAGCGCTGAAGAACTATTGAAATTCTCGACAAATTATTCCAGTATCCTCTCTCATAGAAAAGGGGTCTATGAACTTCAACTGGCTCCGGCATCATCCATATCAAAGATCATGGAAAGCATCGGTGGTATTTCACTATTGGTCTTTACTTTTACAAAAAATCATTCAGGAATCGTGATTAAAAATGTATCGGCAAAAACTTCGAACAAGAATTTCTCGGTGAGCAATATCAAAATTAAAACTCTTGCTACAGTAAATAATTCTAGCTTCATCTACGAAGCACCTAAGGGAGTGAAGGTGATCGATCTGAGGGAATAAAAATAGTCGTTAGCCTGGAAGAAATCCTTCACAGACTAACAACTAAATTTCAAAAACGAAACGATCAATTCTCAAAATTGAGATTCGCCGGCTCATCGGGTAATTTAGCTTTCACGTTTTTATTATGTGGACCTGCTTCGGCTGCTCCCAGGACTTCAAAGTTTACATCATCGAAATATGCGGTTCCTTTTCCATCGACCAGAATTCCGTAAGCAATTGCGCTGGCATCTTTCGGAACATTCACAATGATCTCATATTTTGTCCAATCGGTTGTACCCTTGATCGGACGGTCACCCATATTATCAAAATCCATCATCTCTTTCCCATCGGCTCCATCGACCCGGCACCACATTCCGCACCAACTGGAAATATCGACAGTCTTGATGTATCCTGTCATTTTAAGCTTTTTGCCTGCCCATGCCCCCGGCTGATGCATTTGCATATATGTTCCGAACCCCGCAGGTTCTGTTGAAGCACTGTATTGTATCATAGCGGCTTTTGAACCGGAATGATGTGTCGAAGAAACGATCTCCATTTTATAATCTTTCGGATGGCTTCCCGCAGCAAACCAGCCCTTTGAGGCATCTGGGACAGGTCTGGAATATCCAGTTCCAACATTCAAAAAGATGAGAGCCGCAAAAAGAATGGAAAAAATAACTGTGTTTTTCATAAGAGTCTAAGTAGATGATTTAGAAGACAAAAATACAACAATTTCAAGGGGACATAACAATATAGTTATGGGATGAGCAGATGAGCCTCTGACACAAAATCTATGTCTTCAGTTTCTTCTTCTTTGCAGCCGGAAAGAGGACATTATTTAATATAAGCCGGTAACCGGGGCTTTGCTTATGTAATTTAAGATCGGTCGGAGGGTCGCCGACTGCATGTTGGTAATCTTCGGGATCGTGCCCACCATAAAAGGCGAAGAATCCCCTTCCGTAATTGGAATAGAGATAGCGGACGAAATCGGTGCCTTGATTTTGTGCAAGGATCGTCACATTCTTTTTGATGAACTGCTTATGGAACATTGTCGTCTGCCCCATAAAACCCTTGATAACATTCACATGATCCTGCGTCAGCATCGAAGGGACTGGATCGAACTTCGCACTAAAATCGAAAAGCGTAAAAAAGTCATTATCCTGCGAACCGATCTCAATAGGCTGAACGTCAATATCGGAATATTCATATTCGACAGGATTGGTTTTGAGCTGGAAATTTTCGAATGCAAAATCTTTTTTGAAATCGAGCTTCGATGCAAAATCCGGATCCATCGGATCGCCATCGAAAACAGCATCGCAAATATCCGTATTTTCGGCAGAAAGCGCGATATCATAACTATCGGTTGCTGAACACATCGCAAACATGAATCCGCCGTTAGCGACATATTCTTTTATTTTACGGGCAACGGATTTTTTCATCTCACTGACTTTTGCATAGCCAAGCTTTTTCGCTTCAGCCTCCAACGATCTGACCTGAGCTTGATACCATGGCTCGAAGCGCATGCTCCCATAAAATTTTCCGTACTGCCCGGTAAAATCTTCATGATGAAGATGCAGCCAGTCATATTTCGATAATTTTCCGGAGAGGACTTCCTCATCCCAAATTTTTTCATACGGTACTTCTGCATAATCAAGTACTAATGTTACAGCATCGTCCCAGGGCTGAAACCCTGGGGGAACATAGACGGCGATCTTCGGCGCTTTTTCCAGCCGGACAGCATCCATGTTTTTTTCCTGAGATTGAACCAGTGAATAGATCGATTGAGCCGAGGATGGATCGAGCTTTTCAAAATTCACTCCGCGGATGCGGCACTCGGCAGCAAGCAGATCGTCATAATCGGCCATGAAACTTCCGCTGCGATAGTTGATCAGCCAATCGACCGTGATTCCCTTAGTCAAAGCCCAGAAAGTAATGCCATAGGCTTTCAGGTGGTCAGTTTGCTCTAAGTCCATGGGAATGAGAATCTTAGATTGGGCAGATAGGGCGCCTGCCATTACAAGGAAAACAAATGCGCTAAGAAAAAATTTCTTCATACATTATTAGCTACGAAAATCTGAGGAAATTGATTCGGGTATTGTTTCGGCATTTTTGAACGAAAATGTGGACAAAGTTGTCCTAGGTAGGCTTAGTACGAATACATGCCACGTAGTACCATTATTGCCACCTTTTTGCTCCTTTTTGTTTGTCCGGTTTTCGGGCAGGGGCAATGGTCTCCGTTTGTTACGGCAATCGATAGTAATCCTCCGACGGGTGCAGCTTTCTTAAATTCACAGTATGGGTTTGTCAGCACAAAATTAGGCACGTATCGCACAACGGACGGCGGAAAGAATTGGACGCACACAAATCTCTTAGGGAGCATCGGTAAAAATCAGTTTTATTTCTATACTCCTTCCAATATTTTCTTTCACGGAGAACTTGAATCCACCGATAGCGGGATGACCTGGCGGCCTCTTCTTCAACCGGCTGAAGAACAGCTATATATAAAAAATGGAGTATTTTTTGACGCTTCCGGAAGAATAAGTTTTAATCATGCCCGCAGTTGGCGAGTGATCGATTCGAATTATATAAGCGGCGAGACAATCGCCGGCAATCTCGATAGCTCGATTGCGATCTGGGGAGGCAGTGCATTTGGAAATGATTCGACTTTATATACGACCGATCTCGGAAGAACATGGCATTATGGTGAAGCCGGAATCGAGGCTGATTTCGGATATGCAATTCCATTTTCGAAAACATATTTCAGAGCCGGCGGCGATGGCACCGATGCGATAGAAAAATCAACCGATGCAGGTGCAACCTGGCAGACAGTGTTCGGCCCGATAGACTGGCAATATCTCTCTGACGGATTAGCTGCCGATGGATGTGTTCTCTATGCGCAGACAATGGATACGACAGGCAAGTATCCTCCCGGATTATTACGCTCTACCGATCAAGGCACTTCGTGGTTAGCCATCGGTGGGCCGGTTAATAAGGACGATTACCCTCTGTGCGGCGCAGTATCCAGAGGAGCAGCCTGTTTTGCAATGGGCTATCATTATGGCGATCCGGTATATAAATATATCGATTCATCTCTCCTCCGTCCGATTTTATCCGACGTTACGATCACCCGATCATTTCCAGACACGATCTTTATGAATGAATGCGATTCGGCTAAAATAAAACTCGCAGTATCTTTTTCATCCTGCGATTTTATCCGCTTTCAGAATCTTAAGGTCGACAGTATTCCGGCAAAGAATTACCGGTTAACCTATAAACCCGGAAATTTTTTACGAGATGGACATCCCGATTCGGCAAGTCTAACCCTAAAATCTTTCGCTGCCGGCACCTATACACTCAATATTCGCCTCTCCTTTTCAGCAATGGATTGGTCGCCATCCGATACGACACTGCCTGTCATTCTGGTTATTGCTCCGAATCCACCTATTCTGGAGATCGATCATCCTGATACGATCAATTTCGGAACGACAGAGTTTTGCAATGGAGGCAGTACAAAAGATATCCATCTGACGAACTTAAGCTGCTATTCCCTGAAAGTAACGAGAATTCTTCTTCAGATGGATTCGCTGGCGAAGTATGATTTCACTGCGTCGATGCCTGCGAATTATATTTTAAAAGAAGGAATCGGCTCGGGAAAGATCACAGTAAAATTCGCACCCCAATCAGCAGGAATCAAGACCGGAAAACTTATCATCTTTACAAGTATCGGCAACGATACACTTTCTATTATTGCTAATGTTCTTCCTCCGCCGAAAACACTTGCAGTTGAAAGTGACGTATTGACAGCTTCCCTTTGTGGAAGCGGCGATGGATTTATTCGTTTCTATAACAAGAGTTGTCGGTTCATGCAGCTTGATTCAATCGATATTCCACAGCCATTTCAAATACTTCCTGTTCGCTTTCCGGTCTATCTCTACTCCGGAGACTCTGCAATACTTCCTGTTCGCTTTTCTCCTTCGGTCCGAGGAATGACATCAGCAAATATCAAAGCGCACTTAAGTTTTTACTTGCCGTTTGAATCGGAATATTTCGATACGATAGTGCAGATAACGGCGACAGGCACTCGCGGACCTTCGGCATATACACTCTCTGAAAATCAGATCGATTTCGATACGCTTCGCTTATGCGAAGGAACACTGAAAAAGCGGATCATGCTTTATAGCACAGGCTGCGACTCACTTTTGCTTCGGACGATCTCCCTTTTTGGCGATAAGGATTTCACTCTTTCCGAATCCGGAAAAAGAGAACTCGCAACCGGTGATTCGATTGCACTCGATATTACTGTAGATCCCTTGTCGCAGGGAAATAAAGCTGGGTTCATTATGATCATCAAGAATGATAATACACCGATCGCTATTCCGATCTCGGCTCCGATCAAACGTGCATGGCGAATTTTATCATCGCCGGTTATGGCATTCGATCTCGGAGCGCAGCATACCTGCGAAAATTCCGATACGATGGTAACCGTCACCAATAAAAGCTGCGACACCGTTCATATTTCCGGCACCAGTTTTCAAGGCTCAGGATTTGGAACCGACACGAAATTTCCCTTCAGCCTTTTGCCGGGTGAAAGCAAGCAGGTTCATATATTTTCATTCTTAGATACTGCCGGCGGAAGAAGGAGCAATAGTTCTTCGATGACGTATCTTTCTAACGCAGATAATCTCTTAGCTCCTATCACATTTTCCCGTAAGTACTTAGATCCTCATAGTGTCCATCTCCGGCTGGATGCACAAAAAAGCTCGCTGACTTCCGGAGAAGTCTGGTATGTGAAATTAAAAGCAGACCCCGCAGAACTGAGTGATATTACCACTATTAATTATTCACTGGATTATAATTCCGATCTTCTGGAATTTCTTCCCGATCTAAGTCCGGCTTCTTCACCCGATGGAAAAACTTTTTCCATCTCCGGTAATCCGAATTTTGCTGTCGATCTCGATAGCGCGATAGCGCTCATGGAATTTGCAGTCTATCTCACGAAAGATACTGCGACTTCTGTTACTCTGCAAAATATTTCATTAAATTCATATAGTCCTACTTTCATGGGTTGTATGGCAACTCCTTTGGCTTCAAGAGAATCTTTTGTATTTACGTATCAAAATACGTGCGGAAATTCGCATCTCCGAGATTTGATGTTCCATAATCCGATACGATTCAGCATCAATCCAAATCCTGTAAAAGAACAGATTGTGATTTTTGCCGACAGTCCATTTGAGAACCAAACGAGAATTGAAATTTTCGACGGTTTAGGAAAAAAAATCTATTCGGGCATTGCATCGCCGGGAACCTCAAAGATCTCTATCGATTCTCGTCATTTTCCATCAGGAATATATCAGCTCCGCCTTATTTCCAACTCGCAAAATAGCTCCGGAGAATTTATCAAGGTAGAATAGCTTCTCTTTAAAAAATTAAACCGGAGCAGAACTCCAGTTTAATTTTCCCATCTGGTGTGTTCACCTTGAGTTATCTGCTTGCTTTTCCTGATGGGAGAAGAGTCACAGTTTTCGTGAAATGCTTCCCGGTTTTCGGATCGCTGAAGGTTACGGGTATGATAATTTCTTTAGCGAGATTTTTATAGCGCTCAGTCGGTTTCAGAACATAGTCTGCTGAGAGGGGCGCCATTTCTTCATGAAGCGGTTGTACTTCTTCGCTTAGGGGCTTCGTTACTTTTATTGCCTGGTCTTCGAAAAAGCCGCCGGAAGATACTTCGAGCACATCGGATTTCGGAGGAGTGCTATATCCTTCGATCCCGTAGTATACTGAAACCTGTTGCTCGCTTGCAGGAATAATTTTATCCAGCATCACTACTTTTAGCGGCGGCGGCTCGATACGGGCATGTGTCGAACGCATTTTCAACCAATCTGCCGAATGCAACGGGCGGAAAAATGTTGTGACCTCAATATCTTTTCCTGCATCTTCGGGAGAGGTCGATGTAAACTGCGCTGCAGATCCGATAAAAAGCTTGCCGATACAAACATTCTGCGTATCGCAAATGTGAAGTTCGACTTTGTAGTCGCCATCACGGTTTTTGTATTCATTTACTTTGAACGGGATTCCAATATATGCTGTCGGAGTATTATGCTCATTGAGGGGATAATAAACAGGTGTCCCCTCGGTAATTTTGCCTTGAGCAAATGCTCCGGCGCTCATCACAAGTATCGCTGCAATTCCCAAACTATTTTTCATGATCATACTTCTCCATCCTACATTGCGGGGATGAGTTTTTAAAAATTTCCTGCCAGGGCCATTCGTAAATTTGCATCGATCGCTGCTCTGTTCTTTGTATCTCGCGGATCCATAAGTATTCCGCCGGATGAAAATACAGCTGCGGTGCGGAATCTGACCATCATCTCTATAGTCCCTCCGTTGCCATCAACTATTAACGGTTTATCAAACCGGACTCGCTCGGCGCCGGTGATCGTCGATATATAGACGAATGGCATCACCGATTCTCCGGAAAGAATATTACCTTTGAGGACGATCGTTTTATTATCGGAGCTTCCGCCGAAAAGCGAACTGAAGAACGGTCCTGCCGAAGCTCGTAGTGAATCGTTACTACCGAATAGCGGGTGCAAATCAAATCGTGTCGTAAGGTAAGTGCCGGGCGGAGTAAGCCGTTCAGCAACATATTGTTTGCAGGCGACATCGAAGCCAAGAATAAACTGTTCACTGCGGAATTCAAGGATACTCGCAAGTTCACCCGAATCAGTGCTGTCGCTTCGTAGCGCAAATCCCGAAGCAGCAAATCCTGCACTGGTAACTTCGATCGATGATATACTTCCCATTGATGAAGAGGCACCGGAATTATCTATATTCGTCCAAAAACGGATATTACTGCTCTCGCCAGTTGGTGAGGAAGGGCTTTCCGTACAGCCTGAAAAGGCTGCAATAGAAAAGGCGCAAAAAAGAGCCATGCGCAAAGCAGAAATACGCAATTTGCTTTTCATAAAAATAGTCGGTTTTACGTGAACACTGAGGAATATACTTTACAAAGAATATGCCAAGGGCAGCTAACTCCATCGTCTTTTGAGGACTATAGCTTCAAACAGGAGGTTACTTTTTTTTCATACATAAAAAAATATCCTTACTTTTGTGTACCAATGAAAACAGCAATTATCATCCCAGCGCGTCTTGGCTCAACGCGTCTGCCTCGCAAACCGCTTCAGACGATAGCCGGGATGTCGCTTATCGAGCGTGTGTACCGGCAATGCAAGCAAGCTTCGGGAATCGATGCCGTCTTCATCGCAACCGATAGCGATGAAATTGCATCGCATGTCAATTCCTTCGGCGCCGGAGCAATTATCACTCCGGAAACATGCGCTAACGGGACTGAGCGAGTAAGTTTTGCGGCCCGGCATCTCTCGGAAGAATTCGAGATCATCATTAATGTCCAAGGCGATGAGCCGCTTATTTCCCCAGGTCTCATAGAGGCAATAGCCGAAGCACTCAAAGATCCCGCGGTTACGATCGCAACACCGATCTCTCAGATCAAAGATAGAAGCGATCGGGATAATCCTCATATCGTAAAAGTTATTACCGGTGCCGATGATACTATTCTCTATTTTTCCCGCTCACTTATTCCTTACTCATCAACCGATTCGGCATTCGTTTATTGGCGGCATGTAGGCCTCTATGGGTTCCGCAGAAAGATATTAGAAGAAATACGGCATCTTCCGCCTACTGAATTAGAAGATCAAGAACGATTGGAACAGCTTCGCTGGCTTTATCATGGCTATAAGATCAAAGCGATCCGAACACAGTTTACTTCAATAGAAGTTAATACTCCTGAAGACCTCGAAAAAGTGGAAGCGGTATTAGGGAGATAGCTAATTGCATGTTATTTTGAATAAAGATTTTTCGAGCCTCCACGAGAAAAATCCGCTGCAGGGGGTTGAAGAATCCCTTAAGGACAGCAATCTAATAAAATTTATAAATCTGAAATCCGGTAGGAAAATCTGTCTGTATAAATAGTTACAGGAATCAAATTTTAATATCTCGTGATAGATTCTTCGGTGGTAGAGAGTAGACGGTCTTATTATCAACAATGTCTCGTGGCAGGATGTCCTACTTTCTACCCCGAACCGGTTTTTAGCGTAAGAAATTGATCTGTAATAAGTTAAATAAATCTTATAAACTTACAACAAAAATCTTATAAATCTAACATCCAAACAAAAATCCGCTTTGTATTGACTCTACGGGTGGAAGTTCTAAAGTTTTATACATCCTGTCACAGGGTTGTTTTCATCGGCGGTAGAGAGGTGAGCTGGGCAAACTTATCAACGATGTTCTTCTCTCTACCCCGAGCCGGTTTTAAGACGAATTTATAGTGAAGCGGAGGTAGGGAGGCGAAAAAGTGTCCTCTTCCAATTGTAATGTGGCTCTCCTCTCTACCTCTTTTTGGTGCCAAAAGATTACTAATAATTATTACGGCTTTTCTGAAGTGGATTCTTCATCCGCCAAGGCGGATTATTATCGCTATCGATCGAAAAAACGCTGCACTAAGTAAACAAATGTGTCCAGAATGACATGCTTTAGCTTTGAACTAAGCCATAACGTGTATTCGTTACTTTAACAAGAGTAATACAAACCGTAAATCTATTCATGAGACATCTTTTTCTTTCGTTTTTTATCACTTTTTTTACTATTGGCGCTCTTTGTGCACAGGAGTTACGTACACCTCCTGAAGTGATGCATCCGGGACGGACGATGCAGGCAACGCCGATGAAGTCCTATCCCGACAGCGCCGAATTTATGAAAATATTCAAACAGATATATCCTAAGATCAAGCCGGCGCAATCAGTAAGGCAATTCGCTGACCAACAGTTCAAAGCAATATCGCGGACATTTAAAATGCAGGGAATAGATTCTGCCGAGGCAGCCAAAGCAGCTTATGTCCATCTCGATGACAGCGCATTTTACAAGATCTATTTCGATATCTTCCGTAAAAATTTAACAGCGAAAGAATTGAAAGTCTATGCGGCTTTTTTATCTACTCCTGAAGGCGAGCATATTATCGAAGTTATTCCCGATCTCCAACGTGCTCTGCCGGATGCGAATATGTATGTTGCCCGCACCATTAATCTGAATCTGACCCCGCTACGCCAGGCAGCGCGCGAGAAAATGGAGAAGGAGCATCCGCCGGAACAAAAAATACCAAATCCACAATTACAGATCCAACCTCCTCTCGATATGCGTGATGGAAATGGACCTGGCCTCGCAAACCCAAGACGGGTAGAAGTTAAAAGTCAGACTACCGTAGATTCTTCAGCCCACCATTGAGCGCCTCCTCTATCGGCGTTTTTGATTCCGGAATCGGCGGCTTGACCGTCGTGAAAGAATTATTTTCCCATCTTCCAAACGAGCGCATCGTCTATTTCGGTGATACGGCGCGCGTACCCTATGGTTCGAAATCGGTAGAGACCGTTCGCAGATATGCACGGGAAGATACCGAACTCCTGCTCCGGCATGAGCCGAAATTGATCGTGGTCGCCTGCAATACGGTAAGCGCAGTAGCTCTCGATGTCGTAAAATCCACTGCAGGGGGAATTCCGGTCATCGGCATGATAGAACCTGCCTGCAAAGAAGCGCTGAAGGTTTCGAGATCGGGTCGTATCGGCATCATCGGCACTGAAGCGACTGTTGCAAGCCATGCCTACGAAGAAATATTAAAGAAAGAAGCTGAGAATTCCGGCAGAAAGATAGAAATGGTCACCAAGGCCTGCCCACTTTTTGTACCGCTTGCCGAAGAGGGTTGGGAAGATAAATTCGTTGCGGAATTAGTAGTGCGAGAGTATCTTGCACCACTCATTGAAAACAATATTGACACCTTGATCTTAGGCTGTACGCATTATCCTGTTCTGAGTAAGGTTATTCATCACGTAATGGGATCTGATGTAGAGCTCATCAATTCCGGTAAGATCGCTGCAAGAGAGGTCACCGGCTCCGGAGATACAACATCGCAACGATCTTCACACTTATTCTTAGTCAGCGATATTCCCAGAAAATTTCAATCGATAGGAGAGCGCTTCTTGGGATATGAAATCCCCGAAACACGGCAGGTAATCCTGAAAGAAGGATGGATGACGATCTAAAAATCAAGAATGTCATTGCGAGAACGGCTTCAGCCGGTAGTGGCAATCTCAAATCTTGATAGTGCAACAACTTCAGTTTTTTGATCGCGACGCCGGGCTAAAGCCCTCCTCGCTGGTGACATGTTATAAATAACTTAGACAGGAATTTTCGAGAGTGAAAAATACTATCCCCGCCGTAAAAAGTGATCCGGCGTCTGCGAAATTATTATGGATCGTTTCTGGCAGTTTGGCTTTCATTATTGGCCTCTATCAGGCTATTAATCTCAAATGGGTTTCCGATGATGCCTTTATTACATTCCGTTATGTAAAGAATGTCATCGGCGGGCATGGCTTTGTCTATAATCCCGGCGAACATATCGAAGGCTATACCCATTTCCTCTGGCTCATACTCTTATCGGCAGCAAATATTGTTGGAATTGATCCTGTAACTGCCAGCATGTGGCTTGGTATTTTCTCTTATGCCGGTATTCTTACCATCCTTATTCTCATCACGAAAAAAGAATATGCACTCGAGAATTCAGTAAAGTATTATTTACCTCTTGCAGCGATGCTTCTTGCTCTTAATTACGATATGGCTGTATGGGCTAGCGGCGGATTGGAAACTGCTTTTTATACTCTCCTCATTCTTCTTGCATTCTTCACATGGTTTTATTCTCCGTATTCAGAAAATCGTCGGTTACTTCTTACTGGGTTTATTCTTACTTTATGCACACTCACAAGGCCCGACGGAGCGGTATTTATTTTTTGCGCTACTGTGCTTCTTATTGGTTGGGGTCTCAAAGAAAAACAAACTGCTGCCTCCATTATAAAAAAAATTACTTTACTTATTCTGCCTTCACTCACAATCGGCATTCCGTATCTTCTCTGGAAATATTTTTATTACGGTAATGTATTGCCGAATACTTTTTATACGAAATCGGCATCGGAAAATTACTTTGCGCAAGGGTTCTTTTATATCTGGTTGTTCTTCAGAGTATATTTCTCGTCTTTGATTGCAATAATTCTTTTTGCGTCCTTATCGCTCGTGAGAAAAGGACGAATAGGCGAAATTAGTAAGCCCCAGCACACCGGCTCGCCTGTTATTGCAGCAGCTTCGGTGATACTTCTTTATCTCTTTCTCTATGTGGCACAGGTCGGAGGAGATTTTATGTTCGCACGGTTTATTATCCCCGTTCTTCCGCTTATCTATTTTTTGGTGGAGCGGCTTTGGGAGAAACTTTCCCCTGTTTTCAAAAAGTATCAATGGGCAGTTGCATTACTTCTTCTCACCTCCGTTATTTTCGAAAACAATTTCAGAGAAAAGGTACTTTTCCATACGGATGAAAATGGCTCTCGCGCCGGTAACTGGACAGGCGAAGGCGGCGGCGATTCAAAAGGAATTGCCGATGAACGCGATTTTTATTACTATAAGGGATTCAATATCGCCGGGACTACTCGCGGATTTCTCGATGTCTATTCCGAAGCCGGGAAATTTTACGAACCATTCTTTCGAGGCATTCCTGCAACTATTGTTGTTAGTGCTGCTCAGAATATGGTTGGCTACTACGGGAATTTTGCAACGTGCATCGATGAATTCGGGCTCACCGATTCGGCGATAGCTCACTCACCGATCACGAAGCGCGGAAGAATCGGGCATGAAAAGCAGGGCACGATGGAATATTTCCGAATGCGAAAAGCACAATTTATTCTTCGCGGCATTATTCCAAACATTCCTGAGCCGATGCTCATCGGCACAGCGCTTTTCGAAATCCCAAAACTCGGGATGTACCAGTTCGCCGAAGAGGTTGTATATGATAGTGTCGTCACTCATGAACTCTTGCGCAGGTTCGATTCGGCTGGCGTGAAAGTGATCCTCACAAAATATGAGGAAGTCATTCCGATGTATATTTCACGGGATATGGAAAGATTTACTGCCGAACAAATTGAGCGGGATTACGAAAAATTCAAGAAGTTATATTTTACAAAGTATCCGAATCCCGATTGGCAGCATACGATCGAAGATGCCATCGCGAGGAAAAGAAGTTTATGAAGAAGGCTCCTAAAAAAGTTATCGCTGAAAAAAAAGCGGGCAAGAAAATTTCCCGCAATGGTTTGCTTTTCTTTTTTGCTGCGATCGTTATTCTTTTCTATGCACTCTATCAGGCAATTGATCTGAAATGGGTTTCCGACGATGCCTTCATCACCTTCCGTTATGTAAAGAATTTCGTGGCCGGTAACGGAATCGTATATAATGTCGGCGAATATGCTGAAGGATATACACATTTTCTGTGGTTGATGATACTTTCGGCAGCGAAGTTTATCGGCACCGATCCGGTCAGTGCAAGTATCTGGTTGGGAATATTTTTTTATGGCTCAACGGTCCTGCTTTTACTACTGATTTCCAATCAAAAACGGAATAAAAACTCGGGAGTCTTTTATTTTCCACTAGCAGCAGCGCTCATAGCCGTTAACTATGACGCTCAGGTCTGGGCAAGCGGAGGATTGGAGACAGCATTCTATACATTCGAGCTTTCGCTTGCATTTTATTTCTGGTTCTTTGCAAAATTATCCTGGCGAAAGAGATTACTTGTAACAGGAAGTACTCTTTTGCTTGCGACCTTAACAAGGCCTGATGGCGCACTTTTTGTTATTACCGCAATCCTCTTACTTGCCGCCCTCAGAAGAAAAGCACCACTAAAAGAAATAGCAGATAACATTTTCTGGCTCATTCTGCCGGCGTTAATCATTGGCATACCTTATCTCTTTTGGAAATATAAATACTACGGCGATATTCTCCCGGCTACCTATTATGCAAAATCTGCCGGTGAAAATTATTTTGCTCAGGGGTTCTTCTACATCTTCTTATTTTTCAAAGTATATGTCTCTCTTGCTATTGCAGTAGTTGGCCTTGGAGCTTTGTATTTCTTTCGCAAGGGAAAAAATACAGTTGAGATAAATACAACTGTTGAACATTTGGGCTCTCCTGCAATTACCGCTTGCACGGCGATCTGCGTCTATCTCGTTTTGAATGTTGCCCGTGTCGGAGGAGATTTCATGTTCGCCCGCTTTATTATTCCCATTCTTCCTTTGCTTTGTTATATTATTGAAGACTGGTTATGGCGTTTGCAACTTAAGCCAAAGATCGAATATGCTATTGCCGGCCTGCTCGTCGGTTCGATCTTTCTGGAAAATATGCTGCGTGAAAAAATTCTTTTTCACTACGATCAGGCAACAGCCCAACTTGCCGGGAACTGGGACGGCAATGACGGCGGAGAAACGCGAGGGATTGCAGATGAACGCTGGGTCTATATGCGAAAGCGCTTCTTACTCAATGGCGAACTGCGCGGCTCGATGGATGTCTATTCCTCAATCGGAAAATTCTATCAGCCTTTTTTTGCGGGGCTGCCTGTTACGATTGCCATCACCGGTGCACAGAATATGATCGCTTATTATGCCGATTTTCATACGTGCATTAATGAGTATGGCCTGACCGATACTGCCATCGCGCATCAACCAATAACCAAACGCGGACGAATCGGTCACGAAAAAATGGCATCCGAAGAGTATTTCGTAAAGCGCGGAGTGCAGCTGCAGTTCTTTGCAGTCATGAACGAACTTCCGAAAGGACGCACCTGGGATATGGCAGCATTTGAAATTCCTGAGTATGGACTCTGGCAGATCGCTAAAGTTATCACCTACGATAAACCGATCATCGATGAGTTATTCAACCGGTTTCGCGCAGTAGGAATCAGGACAATGCTTCCGAAATACGATATGATCATGCCCAGATACATAACAGATGTCATGCCATCGCTTCCGGTTGAACAAGTTAAAGATGATTACGAGGGGTTCAAGCGCTTGTTCTTCAACCGCTATCCCGATCCCGCAGCGCAAAAAAAGATCGAAGACTACATAGCACTAAAAAGCAAGCGTTGACCTGAAATTGCGTAGTTTTGTACTAATTGATATTCTGTAATGTCATTACCACGAAAGTGGGAATCCGGGAGTTTCCACACTGGATTCCGCCTTCGCGGGAATGACACCAATACATATTCTTAATTCTTCATTCGTAATTCATAATTTTTAAGTATGAATCCCATTTCCGGACTTTCCATCGGCATTATCATTGCCGCATTATTTTTTCTGATCTTTCTGCTTTATATGGTGCCGCTTGGCCTCTGGATCACGGCGCTTTCATCGGGTGTAAAGGTTCGCATCTTCGGTGATCTCGTCGGCATGCGTTTCCGCAAGGTGCCGCCCGATGTTATTGTGCGCTCGAAGATCACCGCAACGAAAGCCGGTATTGCCACAGAGATCGGCCGACTTGAAGCGCATTATATGGCAGGCGGAAATGTCGTCAAAGTTGTGAACGCACTTATCAGCGCGCACAAAGCGAATATCGATCTTGATTTCGACCGCGCCGCCGCCATCGATCTTGCCGGACGCGATGTACTTGAAGCCGTGAAGCTTTCGGTCAATCCGAAGGTTATAGAGACTCCTCCTGTTGCCGCTGTTGCCCGTAATGGAATTCAGGTGACGGCAGTTGCCCGCGTAACGATTCGCGCTAATATCGAGCGACTTGTCGGTGGAGCAGGAGAAGCGACGATTTTAGCTAGAGTCGGCGAAGGTATCGTTACGACGATCGGTTCGTCCAATTCCCATAAAGAAGTTTTAGAAAGCCCGGATAATATTTCCAAAACCGTGCTTGCAAAAGGTCTCGATTCCGGGACAGCATATGAAATTCTTTCCATTGATATTGCCGATGTGGATATCGGCCAGAATATCGGCGCGAAATTACAGTCGGATCAGGCAGAAGCAGAACTAAAAGTAGCCCGTGCCAAAGCCGAAGAACGCCGCGCCGCCGCTATTGCCTTCGAGCAGGAAATGAAAGCACGCGTACAGGAAATGCGCGCAAAAGTCGTAGAATCCGAAGCACAAATACCGATGGCAATGGCAGAAGCTTTCCGTTCCGGCAGGCTCGGAGTTCTGGACTACTACAACATGCAGAACGTCCAGGCCGATACCGGCATGAGAAAAGCCATCGCCGAAAGCTCCTCACCAGAGATGGGGACAACCGGGGGAACGGCGACGACGGGAAATGCTTAATGAGTTACGAATTAAGAATTAAGAAAAAGGGGAGATGATTTACTCTATATATGTACGAGCGATACTTGCCATCTCCTGTTTCGGGATTTGGATCGCGCTTCATTATCTCTTCGATAAAAAAAGCGCTGAGGGACTAATGCTCTACGTTACCCTCGCGCTTCTTGCATTAGGTATTTATCTCGATAGATATCTCTCTAAAAGATCCAAAAAGAAAGAACAAGAAACATCCATATAATTTGTAACAAAAGCCCCTTCTACGTGTTATTCCTGCAAAGGAGATCTTTATGAAACGCATCAGCATACTTTTTTATGGCTTATTTTTTTGCACGAGTCAATTACTTGGGCAAACGATCACTGTTGGCAAAGTGCAACGCACTTCGCTTTGTACCGGTGATACAATTTGGGTCCCATATTCTGCAAGCGGTTCCTTTGCTGTTGATAATTTCTTCGCTGTACAGATATCTGATCCTACAGGATCTTTTTCAAATTTCAAAAATGCTGGTAATAATATCAATCCCTCAGATTCCATTCCAGTAATAATGAACGGTGATGGAAAATATTTTCATGTCAGAGTTATAGCAACAGATCCATATATTATCTCAGAAAATACTAGCGATGACATTAGTGTATCAAACTATCCCACACCTAAACCAATCCTCGATCTAAAAGAAACAAGTATAGGTTGGACAGGCTTTGTAGGCAAACCTATACAATTTCATGATTCTAAAGAAGCGGAAGGATCTAAATATTTCTGGTCCTTTGATCAGGATCCCGATTTTTTATGGTCAACAATTCAGGAACCGATTATTACTTATGGGTCAGAAGGAAATAAAACAGGAAGGCTAACTGTTAACAACGCGAATGGCTGCTCACAAACCGTCGATTTTAATTTCACTCTTTTAAGCTGTAATCCTATCATTCCTGACAGCGCTTTCCTTGTTCGCAGCTCCATTTCAGAAATCCATCCTGTAACTTGGGTTAAACCTGGGGGAAATTATTTTTACAATAACTCTGCACCAGGTGGCTTTGATCGAGTTTTTGTGGAGCCTGGGGCATCTGTTCAAATTAACGGAAGAAATGGCATTTTCTTTATAAGAGATGGTGCTTCTTGTACTTTGACAACCCATGCTGTTTATAATTTGCTTGTGTTAAATAAAAATAAAATCGTTGACTTGGGGGGGTCAGTAAATGATACTTTGTATTGCGACGATCTCCAATTTGACTACTCCCAGATTAATAAAAAAGATGTACAACCTGAACCGAAGCATCTCCAAATCTTCACATACGGCAATTCTCTTCAAGCCACCAGCGAAAACTCCGAAATTTCCGCCGCCCTTTTCTCTCCCCTTGGAATCAGATTATTTTCAAAAGTAGAAAGAAACACTCTCGATCTTGATCTATCTACTTTAGCTGAGGGAATGTATTTTGTTGAGATAATGTCAGGCAGTTTTCATGAAGTTCGGAAAATTATTGTGATGCATTAACATTTTAAGGATTATCTTTATGAAACATCTTTTTATTCTTGCAGCATTATTTTTCTCTTACGATCTGGCAGCCGGACAGAAAATTACTCTTGGCGATCTCTCTAAATACACATTCTGTCCCGGAGAAATTGTTAAGGTGCCATTTTTCTACGACGGGTTAATCTGCGACTCCGCAGATTTCTTTCTTCAGATTTCAGATACAAATGGGTCGAATTATAAAATTATTTCCAAATCCTTTGGTATAGCACCGGATACAATGCAAGGATTATTACCGGTCACACACGGGTCTCACTATCATTTACGCGTTATTTTAGGTTGTCCTACAATAATTTCCGATACCAGTAAGGAGATTCAAATCCTGAGCATTCCGAACCCAAAACCTGTAGCAAATATCCGAACAACACGATATGGCTACACCGCACTTGTTAATGATTCGATTCCTCTGGCCGATACAACTGCCGAAGAAATGAACTCCTCTTATTTTTGGGCCTTCGATCAAGATGCTAATTTGAATTGGACGACAAGCCCTTCCCCAACCATAGTTTATGGCAGCCTGGGCATGAAAAAAAATTTACTCACGGTCACGAACTCCGAAGGTTGTAAATCGACGCAGCAGGTTTCGACATATATTGTCGGCTGCCGTCCACAAATTCCTGCTTCGGCACATATCGTAACAAGCATCGAAAAAGGTGGCAGCAGCAAAATCATTTGGATTCAAAATGGCGGTGATTATACCGATGACACGGCTAGAACCATATTTGTCGAATCAGGAGGAACTCTTAGATTAGGTCAATATGGCAGTGGAACATACTATTTAAAAGCCGGTTCAATACTCGATATCGGCAGTTCAAGGAAATGGCGTGCCCTTGCTTTAGTAGATAAAAATCTGATCTTAACTTTGGATAATTCCAGTTTAGTTGACACGTTCTATTGCAACGATCTTCAATTCGATTACACAAAGGTTGGGGTAACATACTTCCCCGATGAAAATCGGTTGCAAATTTTACCTTCGGGAAATACGATAAGCATTAAGCACGACAATTCCGAAATCTCCGCTACCGTTTTCTCTCCGTTAGGAGTAAAATTATTTTCAAAAACAGATAGAAATACACTTAATCTCGATCTTTCCACGCTTGCTGAGGGGATGTATTTTGTCGAGGTTTCTTCAGGAAAACGGCATGAAGTTCGGAAGATTGTTGTCATGCATTAAAATTCTTATCGGCAAAAATCCGTTACATCCGTGTACCGTTATTTTGTGTTTTAAATACGCGGACAACTAATAGTCAATTGCTTATTCGTTCAATATCAGGTTTACGCGGTATAATCGGAGTCGAGAATGGATTCTCGACTGATGCTGCCGCACTCTATGCTCACAGTTTTGCTGAGATGCTCGGTAATAACGGAGTTGTGGCCTTGGGCTATGACGGTAGGCAGGAAGGAAAAAAATTCTACGAAATCATTTCTTCTGCTCTCTCCGAATCCGGCTGTGATGTACTCGGGCTTTCTATGGTCCCGACGCCAACCGTTATGTTCGCCACGGAAACGCATACCAATGTCAAAGGCGGAATATCTGTAACTGCCAGCCATAACGGACAGCAGTGGAATGGCATGAAATTTATCAATCATTCCGGGATATTCTTCGATAAAACCGAGAATGAAAAACTGTGGAGCATCGTTGACCGCGCTCCTAAAAATTTCGGCGGAGCAGCAGGAGAGTTACTTCCCGGCGATGAAGTAAAACTCGAGCATTTACAATCGATCGTCGAGATTCCCTATCTCGATGTTCCGGCAATTTCGGCGCGCAAATTTAAGATCATCTTAGATGCCGTCAATGCTTCCGGTTCGTTTATCATCCGAGAACTGCTTTTGCTCTTAGGTGTTACCGATGTCATTCCGCTGCACGCTGCGGGATCGGGAATATTTCCGCATGTGCCGGAACCAGTTCCGGAAAATCTGACAGAGCTTGCCGAGTATGTAAAAAAAGAAAAAGCCGATTTGGGTATTGCCGTCGATCCCGATGCTGACCGGTGTGTGTTCATTATGGGAAATGGCGAACCGTTCGGCGAAGAAAATACGATCGTCCTCGCAGCCGAAGAAGTGCTTCGTAACTCACCAAGAGGACAAAGCCTTGTGGTCAATCTTTCCACGACTCGCGCTATTGATGATCTTGCCGCTAAGCATGGGGCAATAGTTTACCGCACGCCGGTTGGCGAGATCAACGTCGTCAAAAAGATGAAAACGGCACAGGCAGTCATCGGCGGCGAAGGCTCCGGAGGGGTTATCTATCCCGCCGTGCACAGTGGAAGAGATTCCTTAGTTGCTATCGCGCTGGCACTGAATAATCTTGCCCGCGGGAATATGAACCTTACCGATAAAAAACGGTCCTTGCCAAAGTATGAGATTGTCAAATCGAAAAAGACACTTATTAACGCAGAACAGACCTCTATCTTCCTTGCTGAAGTAAAAGTGAAACTTTCTTCTGAAGCGATTTCGATCAACGAAGAAGATGGTATTCGTTTCGATTTCGAAAAAAGCTGGCTCCATGTCCGCCCATCCAACACCGAGCCGATCATCCGGCTCATCGCCGAAGCTCCGACACGTGAAGAGGCAGAAGCAATAATCGAGAAAGCGAAATCGGGATAACTTTCGTAAGTTTGCATCTCATGATTGAGAGTTTCAGATTACCGATGGTCTTCGAAGTGGAAGAACTCCGCAATTCCTTCCTCCACGCAGAATCCAAATGGGTCCCGCATTTTAATACAACCTATTATAGAGGAGCATGGGATGGTATCGTCCTGCGCTCCAGTTTAGGAAGCTCCGACACGCTATATCAAAAACCGGATGCTGAATATGCAGATACAGAGCTCATGAATGTATATCCTGGCGTACGCAAGATACTAGATGAATTAACATGTGAGAAATTATCCGTTCGTTTCCTGAGGCTTGCAAAAGGAGCGTTGATCAGAGAGCATTCCGATCCGGGGCTCAGTTTCGAAGATGGCGAGGTGCGGCTGCATATTCCTATTCTCACGAACTCTAAAGTTGAGTTCACGAGCAATGGAAAACCACTTACCCTTTGTGAAGGCGAATGCTGGTATATCAATGCCAAGCTATCTCATAGCGCAGCTAATAACGGAGAGACGGATAGAATTCATTTAGTGATCGATTGTATCGTGAATGATTGGCTCAGATCCTTTTTCCCGGGAGTTACAGAAAATCCGAACCATGGTTTGGATTCGATAAAAACCGAGAAGGATCTGGAAAATATGATTGCAATGCTCAAAGCAATGGGTACTCCGGTAGCATTGGAACTGGCGGAAAAATACCACTCTGTAAAGTAGATCAAGTCAGTCCTGCTTCCATTCCAGGCTTATAAGTTCTTGGTCTCAGGATGCAACTAAAGACCTTTTATAGGTTCAGGCTCTCTGTTACCGTAGAGAATCAACAACGGCATGATGGGGTGGAATTTTGCACGAGATTCGTGATCTTAGGAAAGCTTTAATAAAGCTATTTAATGTATTGAAAATAAAGGGGATATTTTTTAGTCGGTTTCCTGAAATTGCAAAAACCTTAGCAATTAGTTTACCGCTTAAGTAACTTTTCCGTTATGCTCGTATTGGCGCTTAAGAAATTTATGTAGTATAATCCAGACGGCAAAGTTGATATATCAATACCTGAAACATTTTGATAATCCAAAACCTTTTGCCCTACGGTGTTGAATATCCTGATTGCTGTTATATCTTTTGTAATGTTGGTAAACTTTAGATAACCCGTTGTTGGATTAGGCTTTAACGTAAGCCTAGAAGTAGTACTTATAGGTTTCACATCAGCCTTAAAATCAGATAAACTACAACGCCAAATTCCGAACGTATTATATGAGTTTCCTGCACAAAAAATGTAATCATCTTGAATTGCCAAACTTACAACTTTTAATGAATCTGGCATACCACCTTTCGTTTGTTGCCACGTTAATCCAAAGTCCAGTGAATAATACATTCCATAATACCCGCCAGCAAAAACAATATTATTCGCACAAGCAAAAGTTAATGGGATAAAATTTATTCCCACTGAATCCCAGGTATCGCCGTTATTAGTTGAACGACGTAAACCAAGAGTATTAAATCCTGCCAAGACAATAGTATCTTTTGATAGTAAAGAAAGTAAACCGGTTACATCTGTCTTTGGATTTTGAGGTTCAAATATATGCTCCCAATGATCACCGTTGTTCGCCGACCTATATAAATTGCCTCTATCGTTTCCTGCAAAAATGTATCTGTCGTTGCCGGCGAGCGCTTCACAAGTGGCATCAATATCATGTCCAAACGGATCAAGTTCACCATAACTGGTATCCGAGTATGCCCACGTTATCCCATCATTTGATCGGGCATAGCTTACACTATTCACAGCCGCAAAGATAAATCCTTTATTAATTAAGAAAGCAGTGATCCCATTTCCAGTAAAGCCAGAACCATTGTTCTGTATCGGAGCGTCAGCCCAATTTAAACCATTGTCTAACGATTCTGCTAACCCTTCATTATATTCACCAGCCGCAAAAAGTTTATTGTTGTATGAACATAAAACTGCAATTGGTGAAGGGTTGAGATAATATGTTAAACCTTTATTCACTACCTCCCATGTTTTTCCAAAATCTTTTGTTCGTGCAACCCCGCTGTCACTACCTTCAAAAAGAAAACCATTGTGAACAATAAGTGTATTAGGTCTCAATGGGGCATTGATAGAATACCAAAAAGATTTCTCCTGCGCAAACAATGCACAGGAGAACAGAAAGAATATTATCATGACTTTTAACGTCACTTGATTAAATGAAATTTTGCGGATTGCAAGTATTCATTGCCTGACAGCCGGCATATATAGGTTCCGGAAGAGATTTCATTAATAGGGAAGGAAAAATTATTCCAGCCATTTTCAGAATACTCTATATTAAATGATTTAATAAAATGACCTAGTATGTCATAGATTTCCATATGAAGAAGTTTGATTGGAATGTCGCTAAAATAACGACCATTCATGTTATTATTATTAACGGTTACTTGCAATTGCGAATTCCCATTAGTTTTTGTGCTTTTCTTGACACCACTAAATGCAATATTTCTACGAGCAAATATTGAAAAATTAACCCCAAGCATACTATCAGATGGAAAACGACCAATATGTACAGTTGGTTTTTGGAACGTTGAAGTGTCCCATCCATATACATCATATTGTGCAGTTTCGAGTATAAAAGTTGTACTGTCTGAATGGAAAATTCCTTCATTTAACGAATCACCACCTGAAAAATTGCAAAAGCCTTGAAAGTTGATATAACAGTCCTTATGACCAAAGATGGCTATAAAACTGTATAGTAAGAATTATTTAATTCTTCCACCAAGAAAGACGACACAATCATACTCCTACTGTACCAAATAATTATTTTACTCTCTCCACTGTTCCCAAAGCAAACTACAGATCTCTATGATTACACGTACCTTTTATTTTGTCATACTTCTCTTCAGCTTTTTTTATACTGGCATAACTTCGGCTTCGACGGGCGTTCATGCGCTTCGCACTTATCCTAACCGTAACGCCGTAAGCGTGAATGTGCATACTTCTATCGGAATATCCTATGATGTCGCTTTGGATAGTACCGCGCTGGAACCTGGAAGCATACTCGTCACCGGCTCGAAGCATGGAAATTATTCCGGCACGCTCGACTTATCGCTCGATCATAAGACGCTTATCTTCGCTCCATCGGAAATCTTTGGCTATGGCGAAACCATAACCGTTTCCGTGCGAAGCCTATCCGGCGAAGGACGGACTGCTCCGGAATATTTTACTTTTACGACGACGGCAATACCAACCCCTGAAAGGTCTGCGGCTCCGGAAATAAATAAAGAACTGCTTTCGATTCCGGACTCTGCTTTGCTGCCGAAGATCACCGTGACGAAAAAAGGAAAACCGTATCCCGGCGAAATCTATTTTGCCAATTACGGAGACCCGAGCGGGATTGCGTTCCGAATTAAAGTGGATACTGCCGGAACAGTTACGTATGCGAAGCGCTCCAACAATTACTGCACCGATTTTAAAGCGAACCCCAACGGCACGACTTCGTGGGTCAATGTTTGGGCAGGCCATGCCTATATTGCAGATACTTCCGATAAAATAATCGATAGCGTTTCCGGCGCGAACGGACACCCGATCGATGTACACGAGTTCCGTTTCAGTCCCGAAGGAAATTTTGTTATCATTGCCGATGATAATGTGATCACTGATATGAGTCAGGTCGGCGGAAAAACAAATGCCACCGTTATCTATCCCGTCATTCAGGAATTCGATAAAACGCATCATCTGATCTTCGAATGGAACACGCGCGATTATTTCAATATGTTCGATGGAACACATGAATCGTATCAGGCACAGACCATTGATTTCTCGCACATGAATTCCATCGACTTCGATTACGACACCAATTTCATTGTATCGAACCGGAATATGGATGAGTTGACAAAGATCGACCGCAAGACCGGAAGAATTATCTGGCGCATGGGAGGCAATAATAATGAATTTACCTTCGAGCACGATAAATACGGTTTCTCTGGCCAGCATCATTTCCGCCGTTTGGATAACGGAAACTACACTGCCTTCGATGATGGCAACTACCGGCCCGGAGGGGTTCCTTTCAGCCGCGCAATTGAATATAAGATCGATGAAGAAGATAAGACCGTAACCGAGCTTTGGGAATTCCGCCACATACCGGACCGCTTTGCTACCGGCATGGGTTCGACGCAGCGCCTGCCCAACGGCAACACACTTATCGGCTGGGGATGGGCAGATACCGTTGGTGTCACGGAAGTCGATTCTCTTGGCAATACACAGTTCGAACTCAATTTCGGGACAGGTACGCACAGTTACCGTGCCTATAAATTTGATTCGAAATTTATTACATCTGGTTTAGTAGGCCAAATATCGGCAGCCGATCTCGATTTCGGAACGCTCTCAATAGGCCAAAGCGATTGGCATCCGGTCCTGATCAAAAACAATGGATTAGGAACGCTGACACTTACAAGCGCATACGTTCTGAGCGATACCGTTAATTTCTCCGTCGATCCGGCGCAGAAATTTCCGCTTGATATTAAACCCGGAGCCAGTGCACAGATAAAAATATATTTTCATCCGCAAATTAATGGGTCGTTTTACGATAGCATTCTCTGGGCAACCGGTTCACCTGCCGATGCTGGTCAAAAGAACAAAACCTATCTTACTGCGCAATCAGGTACATCAGGAGTCAGTTCGCAATCTAATCAGAATCACTTCTCACTTTCACCGAATCCTGCATCAGAAAATGTAATTACTCTCAGGTCCCATCTTACCGGCTCATATTTAGTAAATATCTTTAATGTTCTCGGGAAAGAAATGTATCATGATGAATTCATCGGTGAGCAATTGCAAATTCCGATAAAGGATTTTTCTGAGGGAGTGTATTATGTAAGGATACAGACTGGAAACTCAACTTGGGTTGAGCATTTTTCAAGAGTGAAGTAACTATATCCAAAACCCAAGGACGTCACCAGCGAGACCGGCTCCAACCGATCGCGGCAATCTAAAATCTCGAATAGTTGTAAAATCGCTGCTTCGGCCTAAAACCTTGCTCGCTGGTGACCCTCAAGAAAATGTTGATAAGAGAAAAAAATAATTGAACCCAGCCACAACTATCATAGTAGATTTCATTCGTTCGATCGGTATTAGAGTTGATGTAGAACCGGTTGATGGAGAAACTGTTCTTCCGGGAATAAATATTTCTCATGGCGGATTAGTCGTCGATCCCGAAAAGCTCCTTTATCCCGGAGATATTCTTCATGAAGCGGGTCACCTTGCCGTTGCTCCGCCTGAATTTCGTATCCAAATGCACGGAGCTCTGGATCCAAAAAAAGATCTTGAAATTGCCGGAGAACTGATGGCGATTCCCTGGTCTTATGCTGCCGCACTTTATCTACAGATCGACCCCAAGATCGTTTTTCACGATGACGGTTATCATGGCGGAGGCGATTCCATTCTCGAAAACTTCTCGGAAGGCAGATATTTCGGAGTCCCGATGCTCGAGTGGGCAGGGATGACTTTCGATACGAAGAATGCGAAAGAAAAAGGACTCGCACCCTTTCCCAATATGATCAAGTGGATAAGAGAAAAGGATTGATATATGCCTCATTTTTCCCAAACCTAACCCATTTTTTTTGAGTTTTAGAACTGAAACACGGGAACAAGCCTGAATCTCTCGCGTAGAGAGGTTTTACTTAAGCACCTGTGCTTAGCTCTTTTTAAGAATTTGGCATCGCTATTCAGACATCTTTTTAAGCCCGATACTTACTCGCAAAGCGAGGAGGATAAGCTTGTCCAGAACGGACTTCGTTCCGAAGGAGAACTTCCGAAGCACATTGCGATCATCATGGATGGCAACGGCAGATGGGCGGAAGAGCGCGGATTCCCTCGGGCAGCAGGTCATCAGGCGGGCATTGCATCGGTTCGCGATGCAACCAGGGCTTCACGTGAATTAGGACTTACTCACTTAACCCTCTACGCTTTCAGCACAGAAAACTGGAAGCGGCCGCGCCGTGAAGTGAGGATGCTCATGCATCTTCTCCGTAAAATGCTTCATGAAGAACTTGAAGAAATGAGCCAAAACGGCGTGCGGCTCAATACCATTGGCCAGACAAACGCACTTCCGAAAGAAGTTCAGCACGATCTTTTTGATGCCATCGATAAAACTTCAGTTAATAAAGGGCTTACTCTCACCCTCGCTCTGAGCTATTCAGGCCGATGGGATCTCGTTCGCGCCTCGCAGCTGCTTGCTCTGGATGTCCGCCGCGGCAAAGTATCTCCGGAAGATATTACCGATGAAGTGCTCTCATCCTATCTCACTACTGCCGAACTGCCTGATCCCGATCTTCTGATCCGTACTTCAGGCGAAGTGCGTCTCTCGAACTTCATGCTGTGGGAGCTTGCCTATAGCGAGATCTACGTAACCAAAACAAGCTGGCCCGATTTCCGGAGGGAGCATTTCTACGAAGCGATCCGCGAATACCAAAAACGTGAGCGCCGCTTCGGAATGACGGGTGCGCAGATCCGCGAAGATGTTCCGAAAGAGCATTCATCCTATGTTAAAGATATCGTCCGGGTGCTAACGAAAGGGACGATTTAAATAATATTATTCTAAATGAATTTTCGAACTAAGTGTCTTTCCGAACGGAGATTTTTCGAATATAGTGAGAAAAGCGATGTGAGGAATCCCCAGAGGATTGATACACTCTCATTTTCAATCAAACCTCAGGGGATTCTTCACTACGCATGTTTTGCTTTCACAAAACATGCTTCGTTCAGAATGACAACTATACTCACTGCGCTAATCATAACTTTTTTTGCATCCTCTTCATTTGCCCAGCCCTCCGAACAAGAATACTCCATCCTCGGCATCACCGTCGAAGGAAATGTTAGCGGCAATGCGGAGACGATCATTTCGCAGAGCACGCTCCGCAAAGGTGATAAAATTCAGCTCGATGCAATTCGAAGAGGTATCAACCGGCTCTGGCAGCAGGGAATTTATGCCGATGTCAATATCGAAGCAACAAAAGTGATTCCTCAGGAAGGCGGATTGCTCGGAGTTTATCTGACGATCAAAGTCAAAGAATTCCAGCATATCGATTCGGTTATCATCGAAGGGAATAAACATATCGGCACTACCGATATTGAAAAATCTTTTACGTTCTACAAAAATGATTTCTTGCGTCCCTGGGAAATCCAGAATATCAAGCAAAAGATCAGATCTGTATATACAAAGGAAGGATATCATTACGCAACGATCACTGAAGAAGTACAACCTGCCGAGAATGGTAAAGTCCGGCTCATTCTCCACATCAATGAAGGCACTGAAGTAACGGTCCGACATATCGAGTTCGATGGAAATAAACAGGTATCCTCTGACGATCTTCGTGGCGCTATGGATGAAACTCATGAGAAACGTCCGTTCCCCAGTATCGTCAGCATTTTTCGGAGCGGCAACTTCGATGAAAAAAAATATGGGGATGATAAGCAAAAAATACTTTCTTTCCTGCGCACAAAAGGTTTTCGAGACGCTGCAATTTTGAGTGATACCATCTGGGTAACGGGAGATGGGGATCTGAATATTCTCATTCATCTCTATGAAGGCCCGCTGTATTATCTTCGCAATATTGCAATAGTCGGCAATGAAGTATTCTCCGAGCAGGAAGTCCGTGCTAATCTCGGTTTCAGAAAAGGCGACGTCTATAATGTCGAGAGATTCCAATTGAATCTGCAGGGACCTACTCCTGATTTTGTCGATGTCGGTTCGCTCTACTATGACCGTGGATATATTGTCCAGGTCACGAAAGATGAAAATATCGTCCCTCACTCAGGCTCAAGTGATGTTGATTCTCTCGATGTAACGATTCATATTCTCGAAGGCAAACGTCACTTTCTTCGCAATATAGATATTGCAGGAAATACGAAAACAAAAGATTATGTGATCCGCCGCGAGCTTTATACCAGGCCTGGAGATCCTTTCAGCCGCTCGGCGATCATCCGTTCACTTCGCCAGCTTGCTCAGCTCAATTATTTCAATCAGGAAAAACTTATTCCCGATGTCAAGCCGGTTCAGGATGCTACTCAGTTCGATATTACCTATAATGTCGAAGAAAAATCGAGCGATACATTCAATGCGTCTATCGGTTATGGGGGATCGCTTGGGCTGACGGGTTCAGTCGGAGTCTCATTCAATAATTTCGACATAGCTGACCCTCTTCATGGAGGCGCCGGACAGATCGCATCGGTATCAGCGGAGTTCGGACAATTAAGTTACCGGACACTTTCTATTAGCTTCACCGAACCCTGGCTTTTTCAGGAGCCGACATCGCTGGGATTTTCTATTTTTAACCAGCAGAGTAATATTTACTACAGCATCGTCCGTACCGGTGCAACGCTTTCAGTCGGAAGGCGTTTGCGCGTACCCGATGATTTTTTCCGAGTGGATGCAACACTGCTCGGGCAGCATTCCGACATCACTAATGGAGGCGGGATTTATGCTACAGGAGTACACGACGAAACAAGTTTACAAGTAGTGCTCTCGCGTAATTCGACTGATGATCCCATGTTTCCGGGCTACGGCTCTGATCTTGCACTTATCACAAAACTGGCTTACCTTCCGATCAAATCGGTAACGCCGAATGAACCGGCAAATTATTATAAACTCGGATTATCATTAAAATTCTATACGACGTTAGTTCAATTCAATCCGACCAATAAACTCGTTCTTGCAACAGTAGCCGATGTCGCACAGCTTGGCGGAATCAGCGGAGCGCCGTATGTTCCTCCTCAAGAGAGAGTAACAATGGGCGGTTCAGGACTTGCTACGGGTTCTTATACTATCCCTCTTCGTGGGTATGACGATGCAAGTATCGGAAGAAGAGTTATTCCCGGCCAGAATTTTGCTGAAGGCGGATTGTATTACAACCGCTATGTTGCCGAACTTCGCTTTCAGATTTCACGCGAACCGATTCCCATCTTCGTCGAGGCCTTCGCCGAAGCAGGTAACGTCTGGAAGGATTTTTCCAATAGCGATCCCTTTACCTTAAAACGCTCCGCCGGAGTAGGCGCTCGCGTTCAAGTCCCTGCCGTTGGCCTGATCGGTATCGACCTCGGTTATGGCTTCGATAGCCTAACACCTTTCGGCCCTGTTAGTGGCTGGCATACCCACTTCCAGTTCGGCAGATTCTTCTAAAGAATATCTGAATCAGGATTTTCAGGGTTATTTGAAAAAATACAACTTGATTTAACTACCTAAATTTTTTTTTTATACCTTTGGGAACGAAAAGAACGAAATTTTACTTTATAAAACAAAGTACTTTATTTTTAACTTATTCATTCATCAAAAAAAAATGGAAAACACTTATTCAGCACAAGAAGAACTTGCTTATATTCGCAAAATCATAGGCGAAAGCCGCCAGGCTTTTGTCGAAGATGGCAAGCCGTATATCGTTTGGGGTATCATCGTTGCGTTCTGCATGACGATGACCTACCTTTCCGTACTTACCCAAACCGAACTTTACGTCGGTTACATCTGGCTCGGGCTTTCACTCGTAGGAATCGCTTACATTCTCTTCTACGTGAAAAAAAGTCCGAAAGAACAAAAAGTCAAAAGTTTTATGGACCGCATTCAGGGAGCGATCTGGGGAGCATGTGGAAGTGCGATCGGACTATCGGTTATTCTTATTACCATTTCCGGTAATAGCACGCCATCCGATGTGCCGCCTATTCATCAGTACTATATTTGCTTCATTACTTCGATCATCCTGGGAATCGCCTATTTCCTGAGCGGAGTAGCGAACGATCTCAAGTGGCTTTCGCGCATCGGATATGCCTGGTGGGCCGGGGCAGTATTTATGATCATCTTTCCTTCGGTGCATGTGCTTGGGCTGTATGCAGCGATGGTCATTGCATTCCAGGTCGTGCCGGGAATCGTTCTTATGAAACGGTATAAAAAGATCACGACTGAAGGCGTACTCGCATGAGAGACTTCGACTATCAGCAATTAGACGATATTATCCATTCGCGCATCAGGCTTGCCATTATGGCAGTCTTGGCAGCAGTGGATGAGGCAGAGTTTATTTATCTGCGTGAAAAGGTGGGTGCGACCGACGGCAACCTGAGTGTGCACTTAAAGAAGCTCGAAGATGCAAAATATATTGGCGTGAAAAAAAGCTTCGAGGGACGCAAACCCATTACGCATTACAAACTGACTACAACTGGAAGAAAAGCTTTCGAAGCATATATCGATAATTTGGAAAAGCTGATAAGAAAATAATTTATTATCTCCGCTTTTATCCGGAAGTACTCGAATTACGAGGCAGGTGATCCTTAATAAATAGAAGCGAATTGTATCTGAATTGTCAGATCAATTCTTCACCATATTTCCCACTGCCTGTAATGCGATTTTTGGTGATTCGTCGCTGGCGCGTTCGCCGATCTGCTGGCGCCACATGGCAAAGTAAAGGCCTTTTTCAGCAAGAAGATCGCTGTGCTTGCCGGATTCAATAATATGCCCACGCTCCAGAACATAAATTCTATCGGCATGCATGATCGTCGAAAGACGATGAGCGATAAGGATCGTTATCTGATCGGCTCGTGTGGAAACATCGCGGATCGTTTTCGAGATTTCTTCTTCGGTGATCGAATCGAGCGATGAAGTAGCTTCATCGAAAATCAGAAGTTGTGGTTTACGGAGGAGTGCGCGGGCAATCGATAGCCGCTGTTTCTCGCCGCCCGATACTTTCACACCGCCTTCGCCGATGATCGTATCGAGCCCGCTCGGAGCACGTTTCAATAGCGAATCACACGATGCCTGATGAAGAACTCTCATGCAATCCTCGTCGCTAGCTTCAGGACGGACATAGAGAAGGTTCTCCCGGATCGAGCCGGAAAAAAGCTGGGCATCCTGAGTTACATAGCCAATATGATTGCGGTACTCATCGAGATCGAGGTTATCGGTGGCAACGGAATTGCACAATACTTCACCGCTTAAAGGACGATATAAACCTGCCAGTAATTTCACCAGCGTTGTTTTTCCGGAGCCTGAAGGGCCGACAAAGGCAACGGTCTCGCCGCGATTGACACTGAACGAAACTCCGTCAAGGGCCTTCGTTTTGGCTGTCTGATGTTGAAAGACAACGTCCCTGAATGAAATGCTATCTATCGAAGTTACTGCCGTTGCATCGGAAGGAATCGGCTCGACAGGCCGATCCATGATTTTCTGGAAATTATCCAGCGAGGCTTCAGCTTCCCGGTACGTTGTGATGAAACTTCCGAGTTCCTGCAACGGAGAGAAAATAAAGAACGAGTAGATCCAGAGCGAAAAGAATTCTCCGAAAGTGATCGTATGGTTAAAGATCAGATACAGCATGAAAAAGAGAATAGTCGTCCGCAGGAAATTAATTGTCGTGCCCTGAATAAAACTCAGTGAACGAATATATTTTACTTTCTTCAGTTCTAACCCTAAGATCTTTACCGTTGTCGTATTCAACCGATTGATCTCCTGATTAGCCAGTCCCAGGCTTTTGACAAGTTCAATATTGCGAAGCGATTCCGTTGTAGAACCGGAAAGAGCCGTTGTTTCGGCAACGATCGTTTTCTGAACTTTCTTTACTTTTTTGCTGAATGTCGAACTGACCCATGCAATTACCGGCATCGTTGAAAAATAAACGAGCGCTAAGAGAGGATTGATCAGGATGACATAGATCGTTACAAAGATCACTCCGATCGAAGTCGTAAAGATAAAATTGATGAATGAAGAGAGAAGCCGCTCGATATCGGTTCGCGCCTTTCGCAAGATGTCTAATGTTTCACCGGAACGCTGATCTTCAAAAACAGAATAGGGCAATTGCAGCGAATGTTCCAGCCCTTCGGTATAAATTTGTGCGCCGAGGCGAAGTGTAATCGTATTGACAAAATAATCCTGAAAATTCTTGGCAACACGGGAAACGAATGCAACCCCAACAGCTAACCCAAGCAGGCCGATCACTCCCGAAAAGAATTGTTCTCGGGTAAGTTTATCGAATTTCGATACATAATCATCGATCACATGACGGAAAACGATAGGGTCGAGCAAGGAAAAAGAGATATTTACCGCTGCCAGAAAAAGAGCAAGCGCAACGATCTTCCAGTATTTTTTAAGGTATGGGTAGAGTATTTTCATAGGGTATGTGTGCAAACATACGAATAGTAGGACGAATTGTAACGAAAAATATTGTAGGTCTTCGATTCGTCATTCGTCAACGAATCTTTACGAGACACTTTTAGGGGGAATCCCGCCGGAACATTTCTAAAAATTTTTGAGATTATCTTTTCAGTGCTGAATTTATTTTATTCCATAGAGCGCCGTAAGGTGAAGTATGCGCGGGTTACGGTATATCCTGACCAAAGCGTGAAATTCGTTTTTCCGCTTCGCTTTCCGCAGGCGGCGATGCAGGTCTTTATTCGGGATCAGGAGCCATGGATCGCAAAGAAACTGAAGGAGTATGCGAAGCCGCGGGAAAAATTTATCGAGCTTGCACCGGAGGAGATTCTTTTTTTTGGAGAGCCGTATGTTCCGAATTTTCATTCGCGCGATAAAATCGCCTCCGAGAAATTCTACCGCAAAGCATCGAAAATATATTTTACTGCCCGTCTCCGCGAGCTGGCGGATGAATTCGGCTTTAGCTATAATAAAGTATCAATAACCGGAGCGAAAAGCCGATGGGGAAGCTGCTCCGCCCAGAAAAATATTTCTTTCACCTTTAATCTCATCAAAGCGCCAAAGCATATCGTCGATTATGTGATCCTGCATGAACTGGCCCATACGCGGATCTTGGATCACTCGCCAAGGTTTTGGAGGCTGGTCGGTTCTCTTTACCCGGATTATAAACAAGCCAAAGCTTGGCTGAAGAAATATGGCAGGGAGTTGGGATAGAGTGTCCGTCCCACTATCACACAAAAATCATCAAAATCCCTCCTTTTTTTTATGAAACTACTTGCCCAGAAATGGGTTATTAACTATCTAAATTCACTCTGTTTTGTGTGCTATTCCTAGCAGACTCTTAGATAGAAGTTAGATGTTGTGTTCACAAATTCATCATCATGTACTATGAAACATATTTTACTATTTGTTTTAATTGGAGCAGTAGCTATTACCGGGAACCTTCAGGCTCAGGGAACCCGACGTGTGCTTGTAGAAGAATTTACCAGTTCCACATGTCCGCCATGCGCTGCAACCGATCCTTACGTTCAGAAATTTACTAAAGAATATGCCGATAATATCGTCGTACTGAAATGGCATGTTAATTGGCCTTCGCCGGGTAATGACCCGATGTACAATGCATTTAAGGGATCGGTTAATAGATCCACTGTTTATTACGGTAACATTTATGCTCCATTTGTTTTCGTAGGCGGTAACGACAGTGTTGATATAACATCGCAGTCTGATATTGTCGGAGCCTTGGAATCAAGTGTAGATGATGCCGCTACCACACCATCTCCGTTTGAAATTACGATCAATTCACAAGAGATAGTTGGGGACAGCATCATCGTTATGCTTACCGTAAAATCCTCTGGTACACTTCCATCGGAGAATGATTTACGTCTGGGAGTAGTGATCGGCGAACGCTTTATCGTCTACACTGGAACAAATGGCGCACCATCGCATGATTACGTAGTTCGCACTACGATTCCTTCGCTTGTTTCATCAACCGGTGCGCTCGGTGCAACCGTTCAATATCCAGCTTTTTCTATCCTTGAAGGAGGTACTAATACCTACCGATATGCGGCAAAGATCGGTACAACCTGGAACCGCAGCCAGTTATTTACCGCCGCTTTTATTCAAAGTATCGGCAGTAAAGAAGTTTTTCAATCCGCATGGAATTTACTGAATGTGTCAGTTGAGCGCGTTGGCTCAGGAGCATTGACTGTAGGAGATGGATCTACCGCTCTCTATCGGATTACCAATCATTCTTCAACCGATCTGAACTTGAAGTTAGTTGTTAATGCACCAGCTTCCAGATCTTCCTGGGGTCTCAATGTAACTGATGTTCCGAATGGAGTAATCTCCGTAGCTAAAGGTCAGTCTAAGGAGTTTAATGTCGGTTCGGCAAACGGAATCTCCGATACCGGATTAGCCGGTTACACGGTAATTGTTCAAACCGCCGATGGTGTAGGACAAGCTGGCGCTGCAGGATATGCTCTTGGAAGCGCCGTTAAAGATGTCATCGTTAACCCCTATTCCACTTCTTCTACCCCTCCTCCTTCGGTAACTGCTACAAAAATGAATACGATAGTAAACAATCTTAAGGCAATAGGCTATGACCCATATGTGATCGATGGGGCCTTATTTTCGGAAGCTTTTCCGGACTGGGGTCATTTCCGTACTATTCTTTATATAGCAAATGATTATACTGCACAATTTGATTACAAATATTGGCCTAATAATTTCGATGCTCTATCTTCGTACCTTGATAACGGCGGTCATTTCTTAATGTGCTCTGACGGGTTAGACGGATATTATTTTAGCGCTTACTCTCAAACGAATAATGATGCTTATATACAGGGAATGAGAGATTGTTTCCATATAGAACCGGAAGCATTTTTGAACCCTGCTGATTATACAGAAATACATGGAATCTCAGGAGACCCTATTGGTAATAATATTAATTCCACTGTAAGTGGTGTTCAACTGACTCAACCGCTTACACCATATGATGTAGATGGAATACCTTGTATCAAAAATGAGAATGATCAAACGATAGGAATGCACTCGATAGTTGGAAACGGTAAGTCTGCTTTCCAGCACAGTGGGATCCGAAGCTTGGAATTCACGTGACTTGAAGTCGCGGC
>JADMIO011417954.1_pt1 | contig 86737 bp, 76 predicted proteins | sample 8958161 | NCBI WGS metagenome assembly JADMIO01 (sample SAMN16585339, study PRJNA669376) | soil metagenome | isolation source: Crop rotation soil | place: USA: Cullars Rotation, Alabama | collected 2011 | reverse complement strand
GACAACTTGTCCACGTGGAATTCTAAGCTTAGGATCCCAATGTGCTGGAAAGTGCCTGTCACCGCCACTCGCGCGGGCGCGCGCCATGCGCTTGCCTTTGATCTCCAATCGTACCTCGAGCGCCGCACCGAACTGTTCAACCGCGCCCTCGACCGGTTTTTGCCCGAGGCCAAAACCCGCCCCGCCACCATTCACAAGGCCATGCGCTACTCCATCTTTGCCGGAGGCAAACGGATGCGCCCTGCCCTGGTTCTGGCCGCCGCCACCGCGTGCGGCGGCGACGAAGCCGATGCCCTGCCCATGGCTTGCGCCGTCGAATGCATTCATACCTACTCGCTCATCCACGACGATCTGCCCGCCATGGACAACGACGATTTCCGGCGCGGGAAACCGACCAATCACAAAGTCTTTGGCGAAGGAATCGCCATTCTGGCCGGCGACGGCCTGCTCACCCAGGCCTTCGAAATCCTGGCGCAAGCCCGCTCGACGGAGCGCTATCCGCACCAGGCGCTGGTCCTCGAACTCGCCCGCGCGGCCGGCTCGCTGCAGCTCATCGCCGGGCAGGTGGCGGATCTCGAAGCGGAGGGAAAAAAGATTTCGGAAGCGCAACTCCGTTATATTCATGAACGCAAAACCTCGGCGCTCCTGGCCTGTTCCGCCCGACTCGGCGGCATGAGCGCCAACTGCACGGCGACTCAACTGCACGCCCTGACCGATTTCGGTTATTATGTCGGGCTGGCCTTCCAGATCATCGATGACATTCTGGACATCACCCAGACCAGCGAACAACTGGGTAAAACGGCGGGCAAAGACACCGCCGCACGCAAAGCCACTTACCCGGCCATTGTCGGGATGGAAAAGTCGCGCCGCCTGGCCCGGCAATTAACCCAGCGCGCCTTTACCGCCTTGAAAGTCTTTCGCGGAAAAGCCACCGCCCTGGAAGCGCTCGCCACCTTCTTGTTGCAACGGGACCGTTAAGCCTGTGTGAGGAGCGCGGCCTTCAGGTCGCTTCAACGAAAGTGGCTCTGGAGCGTCAGCAAGGGCAGATGCAACCGCAAACGGGACGTTGAAACGGCGTCAACGCCGCGCTCCTGAAGCGACCTGCGCGCTCCGCTCCGTCACTGGTCCAGGCAATCTATGATGGTCTTGAGATGGAGGAGGGTCAGGCCAATATTCTCCGGCGCCAGGTCCGGTTCCTCTTCGTTGCCCGCCATGATCGCTTCAATAACCGCCCCGAGCAGCGGCATCTGATTATAACTGGCCATCAATTTTTGCATCGAATCCATGTAGGCAATCTCAGACCCGGCTTCCAGTTCCTCCAGAAAACTCACGTTCAACGCCTCCGCCGTTTCCATGTCTTTCTGCGTGACTTTGCGCAGGGGCGATTTTTCGGTCGAAAGGGATTGCCAGATGATCAGCCCAATCATAACTAGGTCGCCCCGCTCGCTCTCCGTCATGATCGTTTCCTCAATGGCGAGCAGATAGGCCACCACAAAGGGTTGTTCCTCCGTCATCTTCTCCATCAAAAGTTCTCCCTGCTCGGGCGTCATCTCGTCAATGCGCTTCCAGGTTTTGTCGATGACTTTGTCCGGAATGGTCTTCATGTCGATGGGTCGGACGGGCAGGAGGCGGATGGACCTCGGTCAGGAAGGTGATTTTTTATTGGTTTTGCGGAATTTGGCGAAAGCCTTGAGGGCATCGCGATCGTTTTCGAAAAAGGTCGCCAAATCGGCCAGCACATCGACGGTCGCCGAACTCAAATGATGTTCAATGCCTTCGATATCGCGCTGCTGCACTTCCGCGTCGAGACCCAGCAGCGAAAAAAAACGGGCCAACGTTTCGTGCCGTTTCTGGATGCCCGTGGCGATGGCCCGTCCTTTTTCGGTCAGGATCAGCCCGCGATATTTTTCGTAGTTGAGGTAACCCAACTCCCCGAGCTTCTGCACCATGCTGGTGACCGAGGCTTGCTTGACATCCAGCGAGCTCGCGATGTCCACCACCCGCGCATAGCCCTTCTCCTCGATTAATTCGTGGATGCGCTCCAGGTAATCCTCGGCGCTCTGGCTGGGTGGCGGCTGCGACGGCATGTGCGTCGCGGCAATAGACCAAACCCATTGTCCACTGGCAAGCGCTGGCTGGAGGGCGACGAAACAATTCCGAAAGGGATCAATTGGGAAGGAGCGGGGGGATGGCAGAGCGATGCCCGCCAAAGAAGCGAAATTACGCGAGAAACTAAGACCGACCTTTTGCGGCGGGTTGGTGGTCTTTGTCTTGCCCGCTCATGTCATGCCGTTTTTTTGGCGTATTTCGCGTATTTCGCGGGCTCCCCTACACAAACGCTGGATCGTAAACCGGACCCAATCCGTGCCGGCGCAGCAATTCCACAAATCGCTCCAGGCCCCGTTTCTCGTCCACCCCCAAATGATAATGAATGTGCCAGCTCAAATAATCGCGCCGGAAATCCAGGTCGAATTCCGTCCGCGTATTGATGATGTTGTCGAGGGTTTCCAGGCCGAATTTTTTCGCCTCGCGCAGCACGCGCCGAATATCGCTGGTGTCCGCCCCTCGGCGCAACGCCCAGACCGCGTAGACGAAAGGCAGCTTGGTCAGCTCCATCCAGGCCGTGCCCAAATCCCAGATTTGATGTTCCTGGTTGCTGCGCAGAAATTCCAGGGCCGGATCCCCGATCAATAAAACCGCCTCCTGAAACGGCGCATCCAGATAATTCGGGAGAGGAACAAACTCCGGCCGCAAACCGCGTTCGGCCAAAAGAACCTTCAAAAGGTTCACGCTGGTCAGCGAAGCCGTGTCATACGCGATCCGGGTGACCTGTTCCAGCGGAAGGCGATGGGCCAGAAAAACACTTTTGACCTCGCCCAACGAGGCCACGGCGATGCCATCCAGGATGTCATAACGATCCCGCAAAAGCACCTCAGTCACGCTGACCAGGGCCGCATCGAGCTTGTCCTGTTGCAGCAATTCGCCGAGACGCGATGGCGGCGCCAGCACGATTTGATCTTCGATTCCGCGGGTCAGCGGCACGGCGTTGAGGTACGGGACCGAGCCGATGCGCATGGGCGCCAGGGGAAGTTGTTCGATCTCGATCTCGTGCTTGCGCTGGCGTTGCAAGCGTTCGTGTTGAAGACGGCGCCCGATTTCCTGAGCCGATTCGGGCTTGGCCATGCGCAGCCGGGGAATGTCGTCGGAATTCACAATGCGCAATTCAAATTCTCTCCCTCTTCTCCATCGGATGGAGGAGAGGGCCGGGGTGAGGAGGCGTCCCTCTCCCCAAGTCCACAGGCACTACCAGACAATTTCATCTTTGATTCATCTTCAGGCCGAGGCCAGGTTTTGTTCAAGAATGGATGAAGCCGCCGCTTCACCCGTCGGAGCCGCTGTCCCGGGTCCATCCCAAATCTTGAGCGGCTCATAAAAAGTGTTGCGCTGGACCGGCACCCGTCCGGCCTCTCGGATGACCTTCAACAGTTCCGCCTCACTCTGCAATTGCGGCGAGGCCGCTCCCGCCATATGAAATATATGTTCCTCGATGATGGTCCCGTGCAAATCGTCCGCGCCATAACTCAGCGCCACTTGCGCCAGCTTCAAACCAAGCCCGACCCAGTAGGCGGTGATGTGATCAAAATTATCCAGATAGATGCGGCTGACGGCAATGGTGCGCAACGAATCGAACCCGGTCGGCGCCGTCTCAACCGGGATCCGGTTGTTGGCCGGCTGATAGGCCAGCGGAATGAATCCCGTGAAACCGTGCGTCTCATCCTGCAACGCGCGCAGTTGCCGCAAATGATCCACCCGATCGGCCAGGGATTCCACATGCCCATACAACATCGTGCAGGTGCTGCGTCCGCCCAGCCGATGCCAGGTCCGATGGACCTCCAGATATTCCTCGGCCGATTCCTTGCCCTTTGCGATCTGCGCCCGGACATCCGGACGGAAGATTTCCGCGCCGCCCCCGGTCAGGGCATCGAGCCCGGCCGCCTTGAGTTCCGACAAGGTTTCCCCCACCGATTTTTTGGCCAGCCAGGCCAAATGAAGCGTTTCGATGGCGGTAAAACATTTTAACTGCAACTGCCCATCGACCTGCTTGAGCGCGCGCAACATTTCGAGGTAATAACTGAACGGAAGCGAAGGATGCAGCCCTCCCACAATGTGCAATTCGGTCAAGCCGAGCCGTCGCGCTTCCCTCGCCTTCTCCACCATCTCCTCCACCCCAAGCTGAAATCCGTCCGCATCCCGTTTCTTGCGCGCGAAGGCGCAGAATTGGCAGGAAAGAATGCAATAATTGGAATAGTTGATGTAGCGGTTGAGAATATAACTGGCCCGCGCCCCCACCTTGCGCTCCCGCGCCAAATCGGCGATGGCGCCCACCGCATTAAGGTCCTTGCTCTCGAACAAGCGCAACGCCTCTTCATCGGTGATCCGCCCGCCCGCGACCACTTTTTCCGCGAGGTCGCGCAGCGGGCTATGACGGAGAGTTAATGTCATCGGTTTATATCGCTTCTTATATATTTGCATGGATCCATGGGATCCCAATCCATCGTATCACCCGTCCGCTCGCCCGACCCCTTAACGAATGGAGCGGAAATTCGGGAACAGTATTTCGGCCACGGTCACGGCCAGGAACACCACACTGACTACCGCGTTCAGCTTGAAGAACGCGGTGTTAATCCACTTCAAACTCCGCCTGCGCGCCAGCCAATGTTCCATGGCCAGGCAGACCAGGATGAAGAGCAGGCCGGTGAAGTATGCCACCCGGAACCGGCAAAGCAAACCGAACAGCACCAACAATCCCCACATGAACATGTGCGACAAAAAGGCCGCGGCCAGCGCATTGCGCGGACCCCACGCCACCACCAACGAATGCAATCCCTGACGCCGATCAAATTCATAGTCTTGCAGCGCATAAATAATGTCGAAACCGACCAGCCAAAAAATGACGCAGAGCCCGAGCAGGAACGGGATCAACGCACTGGCCGGCCCCAGCGGCGGGGCAAAGGAAAATCCGCCCCGCACCGCCAACCAGGCCCCCAGCGGAGCCAGCGCCAGGGCCAGGCCCAGCCAGACATGGGTGTAATCGGTGAAGCGCTTGGTCAACGAATAGAAACAGACAAAAAAGAGGGCGACCGGCGAAAGATAAAAACAAATCGGGTTCAGCCACCAGCTCGCCAACACCAGGCCGCCCGCGCTGAGCAGGCAAAGAGTCAGAGCGCTGACCAGTGTGATCTGGCCGGTGGGCAGATGCCGCATCGCGGTGCGGGGATTGGCCGCGTCAAATTTTGCATCCACAATCCGGTTGAAGGCCATGGCGCAGGTGCGGGCGCAAATCATGGCCGCCAGCACCAGAAGAAAAATTCTCAGGCCCGGCCAACCCCGATTCTCCCGCGCGGCAATGGCCATGGAGGCCAGGGCGAAGGGCATGGCAAAGACGGTATGGGAGAATTTGACAAAATCCGCCCACTTGCGCAGCACCGATAGCATGTCGTCTTATCGGACCTGTCCCCTCCCCCGTCAATGGCCAACCGACCCGCGCTGAAAAAAGGCACTGGATTGTTTCGTTACCTTCTGTGCCATCCCAGCTTCCGAGTTCCGAGTTCCGAGTTCCGAGTTCCGAGTTCCGAGTTCCGAGTTCCGAGTTCCGCTCTCGACTCTCGACTCTCGACTCTCGACTCAATTCTGCGCGTGACTTAGCCCCCGTCCGTGACCAAGCTCACCCTCATGAAATTATCCGTTTTATCCACTTTTTTCGCCTTGGCCCTCATGGCCATGACCGGTTGTAAACAGGAGACAACCACCATCCCCGCCAGCTCCCCCACCGCTCCTGCTCCCGCCGCCTCGCCGACCCCGACCCCTGCCGCCACTACGGCAAAACCGGCCGCCCTTCAATCCACCAATGAGGTCGCCGTCATCAAAACCAGCGCCGGTGAAATGGTGGCGGAATTGTGGCCAGACGTGGCGCCCAAAACCGTCGAAAATTTCAAGAAGCTCGCCCGACAAGGCTTTTATGATGGGACCGCTTCGCACCGGCTCATTGCCGGATTCATGATCCAGATGGGCGATCCGTTGACCAAGGATCCGAATGCCAGGGATCGTTGGGGCAGCGGCGGGCCATTCCCGCCGAATTCAACCCCCGCAAACATGAGCGCGGCGTGCTCTCCATGGCCCGCGGCATGGACCCGAATTCGGCCGGGTCCCAGTTTTTCATCTGCTTCAGCGCCAAACCGGATTTGGACGGACAATACACCACCTTTGGCCGGCTCGTTAAGGGCGAGGAGGTCCTGGGCAAACTCGAATCCACTCCCTGCGGACCCGGCAATGACGGCGATCGCAGCGCTCCCATCGAACGCGTGGCCATCGAAAGCATCCGCATCGTCCCAGGCAATACCGTCCAATAAAACTGCGGTCCGAAGGAACGAACACTGCGGCCGGCCCTTGCCCAAAACCTGTCACATGGACCTGAATGACCTTGCCGCCGCGCTGGTGTCCTTGGGATGTCCCGCCCAACGCGCCGAGGAAATGGCCGCGCAATTGCACAAGCGCGCGCAACAATTGGCCGAACCTCAGGGCCGAACCTATGACGAAGCTCTCACCCACCTGCTCGGACTGATGAAACAGGGATGGTCCGCCAAAGAAAGGGGGTTTTAGCGGACTCCTTATGATTAGACCGTGGCCCACCATCGGTTCGAAGCCGGTCGGCGATTTCCGGATCTTCACGGTTCGTTCGGACGAAAAAATTTCTCCACGCACCGGCCAGACCCATGACTTCTTCATCATCGATTGCGTCGATTGGGTCAATGTGGTGGCCCTGACTCCCGATCGCGAACTGGTCATGGTCGAGCAATACCGGCATGGCTCGAACACGGTCGAATTGGAAATCCCCGGCGGCATCATGGACAAATCCGATCCGTCGCCCGTCCACACCGGCATGCGGGAGTTGCGCGAGGAAACCGGTTACGAAGGCAGTGGTGCGCGCTTGCTCGGGGAGGTGTTTGCCAATCCCGCCATCATGAGCAATACCTGCCACACCGTCCTGGTCGAAGACTGTACCCTGCAACATCCAGTGCAATGGGACAGCGGCGAAGACATGCTCACCCGCCTGGTTCCACTCGAGGAAATTCCGCAACTCATCGCCTCGGGTCGCATCCGTCATCCGCTCGTGCTGGTGGCTCTCTATTATTTCGACCTCTCCTGCCGGAGCCAATAGGGTTCGTTCATTTTTGCGGCACGTCCCCCATGCTCACCCTGGAACACCTCGCCGAGTTACTCGAATCCTATCGCGCGGATGCTGCGGTCCGCGTCCAGGAATTTTCCATTGGCGGACACCATTTCGCCTTCAACACCCGGCCCGCTCTCATGGGGGTCATCAATTTGTCCGCTGACTCCTGGTATCGCGAAAGTGTTTGTCTCTCCGCCGACGCCGCCATTCAACGCGGATGCACCTTGGCCGCGCAAGGTGCGCATCTTATCGATGTGGGAGCCGAATCCACCCTGGCCGAAGCAAGCCGGGTAACGGAAGGCGCCCAGAAATCGCAGCTGTTGCCGGTCATCGAAGGTTTATGCGCGGCTGGGCTTCTGGTTTCGGTCGAGACCTATCATCCGACCGTCACACGGGCCTGTCTGGAAGCGGGCGCGCACGTTTTGAATTTAACCGGAGTGGATGGGAGCGACGAAATGTTCCGCATGGTCGCCGCGCACAATGCCGGGGTCATCATCTGTTTTGTGCAGGGCGCCAATGTGCGGGAGGTTCGGGATTACAACCTGGAGGGAGATCCGGTCGCCATGCTCCATGATTATTTTGCCCGACAGATTGAAGTGGCCACTCGCAACGGCGTGACCCGCATTTTTATCGATCCCGGTCTCGGATTTTATTACCGCAATTTGCGCGACAGTGCCGAACGCGTGCGCCATCAGATGCGAATTTTTCTCAACACCTTTCGCCTGCGCAAACTAGGCTTCCCCATCTGCCACGCCCTGCCCCATGCCTTCGAATATTTTCGCGAGGAGGTGCGTTCGGCCGAACCGTTCTTCGCTCTGCTAGGGGCCTTGGGCAAAACCGATTTGTTTCGCACGCACGAAATTTCCCGGACCAAAGCGGTGTTGGAAACATTGAACGTCTATTGAAGCATGGCAGGACGTCGTTGCCGCGACGCCCAAATCCAATCATTGGTAGGGTGATGTTGCCGCATCGCCCAAATTGAATCGGCGCCCCGAAGAAACTTTCAGGCCCCCAAAAATCTTCTCGGCAACCGCCTCCTATCTCCGCACCATGCCGGCGCCGTTCATGACGAAACGCACCCTCGCGCCTTTCTGGACTCTCTTCATCCTGACCGGGCTGAACCTGTTCAATTATCTCGATCGGAATGTGGTTCCGGCGGTGATGGCGGACATCCAGCGGGATTTTTCCCTCAATGACCAGCAACTGGGCCGGATCAACACGATCTTCATGCTCGGTTACTTTCTTACCTCGCCCATTTTCGGCTACCTCGGCGACCGCGCCTCGCGCAAATGGCTCATCGCGTCGGGAATTTTTGTCTGGAGTTTGGGGACGGTCCTGACCGGTTTCACCACGTCATTCTTCACGCTGCTGGCCTGCCGGGTCCTCGTGGGAGTGGGCGAAGCCAGTTACGCCACGATCAGCCCGAGTCTTCTTTCCGACACCTTTCCGCCCGCGCGCCGAAACAATGCGCTGACCATCTTTTACGTGGCCATCCCGGTCGGGGCGGCGCTGGGCTACATCATTGGAGGGATCGTGGCGGCGCACTGGAGCTGGCATCGCGCCTTTATTTGGGCCGGGTTGCCCGGGTTGTTGCTGGCTGTTGTCCTGTTGCCCTTTCAGGATCCCGAACGGGGCGGCACCGAAAGAAATGGCGTCGTCGAAAAACCGAAGCTCGGCGAGGCCAGGAAACTGTTGCGCTTGCCGGACTACAACCTGGTGGTCTGGGGTTACACGGCCTACACTTTTGCCCTCGGCGCCTTCGCCTTTTGGGGCCCGACCTTTCTGTTGCGGGTGCATCAGGTGCCGAAGGAACAGGCCTCCACATTTTTTGGCGCCGTCCTGGTGGTGACGGGATTGGTCGGGACGCTGGCCGGCGGTTTCGCCGCGACCGCCTGGCAGAAACGTAACCCGGCCGGGTACGCCTGGATGCTGACCCTCTCGACCGCGTGCGCTGCGCCGCTGGCCGTCATGGCTTTTCTTGCGCCGGCCAAAGCGATGTCGATGAGTTGCCTGGCCGCCGCAATGTTCTTTATTTTCCTCTGCACGGGTCCCGTGAACACGCTGATTTTGGAAACCGTGCCGGTCAACCTGCGGGCCAGTGCGATGGCGATATCGATCTTCTGCATCCATCTTTTTGGCGATCTTTGGTCGTCCGAGATTGTGGGATATCTGTCGAAGACCTGGCAAAACCTGCAAAAAGCCGTTTTGATTTTGCCCGCCGCCCTCGCCGTGGCCACCGCTCTTTGGCTCTCTTTGGCCTTGCGCCTCCGTCACCGCTCTTCCAATTAGCGCCCGAATTCCCGCGCGATCCGGCATCGCGGCGGCCTCCGCGCCGTTTTTGTTTCTCAATTCCCTTTTGTTTCTCAATTCCCATCTGGCTGCGGACGTGGCGCATTCCTTACCTGAGCGGATGGCACCGTCGGCGAGCGGGCTGTTATAAGGTCAGAAGTTATAAGAGAGAGGGCTGTTAAGAGAGCCGGTTGCTAAGAGAGCGGGTTGCTAAGAGAGGGGGCCGCTAATTAAGAGTATTGATGGTTCCCTGAAGATTGGTGTCGTGCGCGAGTTTATCCCGTGAGAGAGCGAAAACAGATTTGGCCTTGATCGGAGAGGCGGCTTGGTTACGCTGACGTCGTTAGTGGATGGCGGGGTAGCCAAGTGGTAAGGCACGGCTCTGCAAAAGCTGCATTCGTCGGTTCGATTCCGACCCTCGCCTCCATTCGTTAATTGCTATCAATTAACGATTTGGGAAGATTGGAGGGTCAGGGTTTCACCGGATTCTTCACCTAATTGACAGCCCGTTCAGTGCTCGTGCACTGCTCGGTCAACGCTCGTCCACTGCTCGTTTATTGCGACAGTGCCGACTGCTTCACACTCGCAACCATGCGAGAATCAATGAAGCAACTATTCGGTCTGGTCCGCCGCCCCTGGGGCGTCTTCTACCTCAAAAACAAAATCACCGGCTCGCAAACGAGCCTCAAGACGGACGACAAGCACGAGGCTCAACGCCTGCTCCAGGCGAGGAATGAAGCAGAAGCGCAACCTGCGATGAACTTGTCGCTGGCCCGGGTATATCTCAACGGCGCCGACCCGAAACTCGGCACACGGACGTGGCAAGACGTCATGGAACACATCGTGGCTCAGAAGTCGGATGAAACGCGACGCCGCTGGGCGGTCGCCATCAAGGACAAAAACCTCGACGGCATTCGTGATCTGACCGTGGCGGAGACTCGGCCGGAGCATTTCTACCGGGCGCTGGAGGACGGGAAGGTGTCCACGAACGTTTACCTGCGGCGAATCCACAATCACGCCCTTGGGATGGAGTGGCTGCTGAAATCGGTCATCCCGCGCCTTCAATGGCCCAAGCCGGTGTTCAAATCGAAACGGGCTATCACGGCGGTGGAGCATGCGGCCATCGTGGGACGGGAACTCAACGTGGAGCGGCGCGACTTTTACGAACTGCTGTGGCACACGGGCGCGTCGCAGACGGACGCAGCTTGTTTGATGGCGGAGGATGTGGATTGGAACCAGCGAACAATCTCCTACTCGCGCCGGAAGCTGAAATCGCGAGGAACGGCTGTCAAACCCGCCCTGATTCGATTCGGTGCCGAGGTTGAGGCGATTCTAAAGCGGCGTTCGCCGACGGGTGCGCTTTTCCAGTATCTGCGGACGGTGCGGGCCGGCGACCGGGCGACGGAGTTCAAACAACGCTGCGACAGCCTCGGCATCACGGGCGTTTCCTTGCATTCGTACCGGTATGCCTGGGCAGAACGGGCGTTGAAGTGCGGATACCCAGAACGATTCGCTCAGCAGGCGCTCGGACACAACTCGAAGGCGATCCATGCTGCGTATTCAAGGAACGCCGAGGTCACCGTGCCGTCGTTGGATGATTGGGAGAAACAGTGGAAGGAGAACTCACAAGAGATGAAGAAGCCCCGCTTAGTTCCGGTGGATTTTCGCACTTCGAGAGAGGCGATGCAAGTGCCTACGCACTGATGAAGCGCTGGGGTCGCACGATTCAGGTGAGGCGAGTTCGAGGCTTGCCAAACCGAGCCACTGTGGTTAGGATGCCCGGGCGCTCCCCCAGCAGATTTGGGACACACGGTCTTCGCCCACTCGATCATGGGAAACGCAGACCGACTTATAGACCTCTTCAGCGATGCGATAGCCCGGCCCGCTGGCGCGGAGCGCGAGCGCTTCATGGCCGAGGCCTGTCTGGGTGAGCCCAGATCGGTGCTGCACTATGTGGACGGCCGTCAATATGAAGTGCCGATTATTTACGGCCAGGACCTGCGCGAAGGGCGTCACGGGCCGGCCGAACTAAAGAAGCCCGCCGCCGCCCCGGTGATCTGGAGCGGGCGCAATCCCGGCGCGGACAGCAAGACCTGGCGCTGCGGCTCTACCATTTCACCATCGACAAACGTCTGGCCGGACACGCCCATCGCGAGCCTGGAACATTGCCTCGCCCGACAACGCCGCTCTGTTCCTTGTGGCCATCACGGCCGAACCGTAACCAAATCAAAACATTTGCCCGCACTGTTCAGCACGGAAGAAAGAAGCTGTTTATGAAAACATCCAGACTTCTCTATGTCATCACCACCGCCGCACATCTCGGCCTGTTTTTGGCGCTCGCACCCCCGGCGCAGGCGCTGCCCCCGACGACTGTCATCCTGTCCGAAACCTTTGAAGGCAGGTTCCCGGAAGACAACGGTTGGGCCGTGGGCAACTCCCACCCCATGGGCGCCACCGCTTACTGGGATGACGTCGATGCCGCCTTTGGCGGCGAAGGAACGCATACGCTAAATCGAAAAGGTTACTGCGCCGGCGAGGGTTTTGACGGAACCACGGATACTCCTTCCTACCCGATCAACCTGGAAAGTTTCATGAGCCGCAGCGTCAATCTGACGGTCTTTTCCTCGGCCAACCTCACCTTCTGGTTCAAGATTCCGGACATCGAAACGTGCTGTGACCGGGCGCAGGTCTTCATGGATGGGGTTTTGCTATGGGAGGCGGGCAGTCCCGTCGCAGACTGGACGCAGGTGAACATCAACCTGAACGTCTATCTGGGCGGTATGCACACGCTGAAGTTCAATTTCCACAGCGGCTCTTCTGTCACCAGGGAAGGCTGGTATCTGGACGACATTTTGGTCACGGGTTTCGTCGTAGCTCCGACCAATGACATCTTCGCCCGTTGCACGCCCCTCGCGGACGACGAGGGCACTGTCTCGGGTCACAACTACAACGCCACTTCAGAGACGGGGAGCGGAGAGCCGGCGAACTACGAACGCACAGTCTGGTGGTGCTGGACGGCGCCAAGCGATGGCATATTTATTTTCGACACGCTGGGCAGCGACTTCGACACGACTTTGTCCGTTTACACCGGCTCGGCGGTGGGCAGCTTGACCGAACTGGATTTTAATAACGACATCGCTTCGCCCCTCCGGCACAGCCTGGTGCATTTCTTCGCCACGGCAGGCACCCCTTACCGCATTCGGGTGGACGGCTACGGCGGGAAGCAAGGCAACATCATGCTGCGGTGGCAACCCCTCGAATTTGCGTATGGGCTCGCCTACACCAATGGAACGGGCACGAAAACGACCCTCAAATTACCCAAATTGTGCGTCGGCAACACCAACGTTAGCGGCGTGGGTAGTGTCCGCTTTGCCAGCGGCGCGTCTGAAGGCATGGAATTCGGCTTGACGCCGCTCGATTTCAGCGCCCCAGCGAGCGCGTTTCACATCGAGGCGCGGGGCAACGTCCGCGGGATGACGAATCAACTCATTGGTCGAAGCACGTTCCGCCACAGCGGCAACGCCACCGTGGCGACCAGCGCGGATTTCTCGGCGATTGGTTCGACTAGTTCGATTATACAGTTCCGCGATGTTGCCGGCGCGCTCCTCTCGAGTTTCCCTATAGCCAATGGCACGGAGCTTCATCTCCAGCCCTGCCCTCCCGCCGGCGAGCCCATCCAGGTTTGCGCGAACACCTTCATGCTGTCGGAGGGGCGTCCGGTGGCGAGCTGGCAGGTGTGCCCGGCCCAATGTGTCCTGGCTTCGGAGGAGGGCACCAATGCGCCCGGGCGCGTCGAGGAGTTGGCCAGCATCTGGATCATAGGCGCTCTCCCTCCTCTCCACGTCATTGATCCGGAGCCGGCCCTCCGCTCGGTGGAGAGTGTCGAGGTGTCCTCCCAGGGCTTCACTATGTTCACTCTCGAATCTGCCGCGTTGCGGCTGAACGGCCTGTTCCATCACGGGGGGCACACCATGGATATTCGTTCCGTGGCGTGCGACGCGCCGGGGACGCCACCCTGCCGCTTGACCGGGAGCCGTCTCGTTCGTCCCTTTGGCTACCCGGAGTGGGTGACCATCGCGCTCAACCGGGCCGTCTCGTACCGCGCCGCACTTGACACGGGCGGGGCGGACCTGAACCCGCCGCTGGGAACGTATCTTCGCCTGACGGCCAGCGGCAACGTGGGCGGTGTTTCGAGTCCGTTGGGTGAGTTGCGCCTGACGAAAACGACTTTTGATTGGAGGGTGACCGCGGATTACACGCCTGTTGGGTCCACCAGCCACCGCGTGGAACTCTACAACCGAGGGAGGCTGGTCGGGCATTATACCGGTCACACGGGCGAGGTGGCGCGCCTCCCGTTCCCCCAGAGGTTGCCGGAGGGTTACGGCAAAGGCGGTCAGATTCCCTGGCCGCCATCGGCCCCGTGCTTCGTTTGCATGTGGCTGACGCCACAAATCATCGTCATTCCTCTCGGAGCGACGGTGACGGTGACGACGTTGGCCGATGAACTCCGCGTGCTGGCCGAAAACCCCTCTGCGCCGTTGCGCTACCTGGAGAGCTTCACCATTGGGGCGGTCGGCCTCGACTCGTTTGCGCTGTCCAATGAGAGCGCGATTCCCGCCGTGCTGGCCCCCTTGCAAATCCAACGGCAAACCAACGGCGTGCTGATCACCCTCCAGACAGAAGTGAGCCGGGGCTACAGGTTGGAGTATACGGCGGAGCTTCAGACAGAGCCGACATGGCCCTTTTTGCCGCCCGCGAGTCCATGGCTAATGCTCCAGACCATTCAGGGCAACGGCTTGATGCAAACCTTTCTTGATCCCAGTGTCAACGGAGGCATCGCCGGTGGCGGCCGCCGCTTCTACCGCCTACGAGCGCTGGATCCCTGAGGTGACGGCCTCGGACTGCCTCGTGATTGGCACACGCAGCCCAACGGTTATCCAACGCGCTTGGCCAAGTGAGTCAAGATGAAATGAGCCTCAACCTCGGAGTGATTCGAGAGAATTCTATTCCGTTGAGCGACGAACTGGTGGCGACCTTCAAACGCTACTTTGCGGTGGTGAAGCAGGAGGACGACCAGCCGAAGATTCAGTATCCGTTTTCCACCTGAGCGGGGACGGGTTTTGGAAGCTCGTGCCGCTGCCAGGGCAGGAACCCATTTACCGGACGGGCCCAACGTCAGGAGCGCCGAGTGCGGCGGAATTGCGGCGCCGGGTCCTGCACGGGGAGTTTGAAGCCGACTTTTGGGCGCTGGTCCGTGACCCGGTGTCGCGACATCAACTGCGCGAGGCCCTGATTGCCCTCAGCCTGTCGGCAAAAGCATTGCAATTTGCGACTTAAGTTGTTCCATTTCTTCACATGAGGCGACTTGTTAGCGGCACGGTTTTATTTGCGATTGCGATGGCCTTGATTCATCCCGTTCCTGGCGCGGAACAGACAAATACAAGCTTCTGGCGCAAGGTGGTCGGCGTCCCAACTGCCGATCCAGTAAAAAAGAGAATTCCCGGCAACATGCGCTTTTCGCAGTACACGGGATTTGATTCGTTCCTATGGGAGACTTCGATCGGCGCGCTGGCTGATACTTCTTACAAACTGCCCGTCTATAGAAGTTGGCCGAGCCGAAGGTACGTTGTCATCGGCGATGTACGTCATGAAGACCCGCGGAAGGAATGGCACGAGGGCGAGCTTCGTGATGCTGTCAAAGCAGCACAAATTCTCGGCGGTGAAGCGGTCATAATTCGCCACGGATCTGAAGCCGGCGTACAGGCGCTCACGGGCCTTTCGGACAATCGGCGATTCTATTCTCAACCAGAGCAAACGGCTCTTGTAATACGATGGCAAACCGAGGACGAAATTCAGACGCAGCTCAAACGCGAGAGGGCGCTCGTTGAAAGACTTAAAAAGGAGGAGCCCGCATTTGAATCGAGCCTGGATTCCAGTGAACAAACTGCTTCCCTGGCGATAAAATATCTGCTCCGCTCAGGAACCAAGGACGACTCGCCGGAATTCTTTTCAAAGTTTCTGGCCCTAATGAAAAGTATTGACCGGAAAAGCGATGGTCTCTCCGGTCAGTGGCTGTTCAAGGCGATACTTAAATCCGGCGGGATCACGACACAATCGGATCGTGACTTTGTCGGAATTGCGTCCGTCCAAGTGGAAGGGGACAACGTGGCGATTATCTCCGTTCGAGGCGATACCGAAGCTAACTTCTCGGGAAAGCAATCCGGTGGTGGTTTGACGGGCCAAATCGGTATTGGAGGATACTCCTCAAAGGCCGTTGGTGTTGCGGTGCCGCGGAAGATATCGATCACATTTCAATCGACAACTCAAAGCGGCACACTTCAGGGGACACTCATCTTGCAGCGATAATTATCAATACATTCTATGAAACGAAATATCCTCGTATCTTTGGCGATACTGCTCGGGTTTCTTGCAGTGATTTTGGTAACAAAATTGAAGGCTGCGGAAGAGAAGTCATTTCAGACTTTTGAGTATGCCACGATTCGCTGGGCAGGACGTGAAAATACCCATCTTATTCGTCCGGATGGCAAGGCCGAATTCCTTCGCCCGCTTCTGGCGCAAGTCAAACGTCCCGACCGCGTCGACGAGCGCGCCCTTCTCATGAACATCGCCATTAATGCGGTTGCGCGCGAGGGATTCGAAGTGGCCGCGGTGACTGACGACACGGTACTAATGCGAAGAGCGATTACTAGTGACAAATAATAAAAAGGACTTCCTACGGACCTGATCGCTTAAACGAAACGGAAAGTATGTGATTCTAGTCGGTACCAAAAAGTTTTTCGGCGCGCTGAAAAACAGCAGCAAACAACTATCTGGGTGCTGTATCGGGAGAGAATTGTAAAAGCTCCCGTTGAATTGAAAGGAGCAAATTGCTAGCCGCCGATGTAGGCTTATATTGCAAGGCGACTTCAACGAATTGTTTCGCCCGACGAAGAGCTTCGGCTCGATTTCCGCCGCCCGGATCCTCAAACCAAAGATTTCCGAGCTGTTCATTGATTTCATACAATTCTTCTTTTAAATCCTCCTTCTTAGCAACGCGAATCGCGTTTTCAAGAACGTTAATCGCCATCATGCGATTATACCAAAGAGTACCTATAGCTCGATGCCACATTTCAGCGATTTCGATTTGAATTTGAACCCACCGCTTTGGATATCCAGTTTCGGTCCATACGTTGGTCGTCCTCTTGAGAGCGTTGAAGCTTTCTCTCAAATCTTTCAAATAATCCCCCGCAGACGGAATTCTAAGCGCTACGGCCAAGCCAAATTGAATTTCCACCCATTCAAGCGGAAACTCGCTCTCGGTTATGCCACGCAAAGCGTTATGGTATGCTGTTAAACTCTCGGCCTTGTTTAGCATATCTCGATGAGTATCTCCGAGGCTGGCTTGAGTCCGGCTCCATTCGAAAGGAAACTCTGCCTCCGTCAAAATATCGGAAGCTTGTTTGAGGGCTACAATTGCTAGTTTGGGATCATACAGTGCGGGTCCGGATAAAGGATCACCGTATATGTTACCTAAGTTGTTTTGTATCATCGCCCACTCGACTGGAAATTCTTCCTTCGAAAATACTTTTAAAGAATCCTTGTAAGCCCCAATGGCCATGCGGAGCATCGTTTCCTGGTTATTGCCGGGGGCGTGGGCGTAGAGGATTCCCAACTCCAACATGATGCCCGCCCAATCCCGAGGAAATGAATCCTTCGTGTGTACCTTCAGCGCATTCGTGAGCGCCAAGACCGCTTTGTAATGATTTTCAGATGAAAGGTCTGCATCCAGTTTGCGGTATATTTGTCCCTCAATGTACTGACAACTCGCCCACTCATCTTTTGCGCCCCGCTGCGCGTAAAAGCGCGAAGCGGTGGATATACTTTTCAGAGCGCTTTGCAGATTGAGATTCTTTCCAGTAGGTTCGGAAGGCATAGTCATGTACGCCACGGCGAGGCCTTTCTGAATAGCAGCCCAAGCAAAGGGAGATCTCCCCTCGGGAAAGTTGTTCAAGGCGTCGCTAAGAATCATAACCGCGTTGCTGCAATTCTGAGCTCGGTTTTTGCCGGACAACAGCACGAGCGCTTTCGCTATATGGAGGCGCGTTTGCAGCCACTCAAGCGGGTTTTCATCCCTGCCCCAGAATCTTGCTGCCCTATCAAATTGGTTGATTGCCGGCATCAAGTCGCCCGTACGTTGACCCAATTGCGCATAAGCAACACCCAAGTTGTAGTAGATGGCCGCCATGTTCTGGGTTTGACTGCTGATGTTGGAAGCTAAAAGGTTCGATATGGCGGCCCTTGAGTGGAATTGCGAAAGCGTTGTACCTTCCGCCAAACTGAGATGGCAAATCCCTGCAAAAAAATGGACGTATGCGGCTTCGTTGGCGGGAACGGTCTTTCGTTGGAGCGCCTGATCAAAACTCTCCAAAGCAGCTGGAAAGTTGTTCTGTAAAAACAGCGTCATTCCCGCAATGAAATGGATGAGGTAAAGCGGACTATCGATCAACTCTATTGGAAGCTCTACGCCACTTATATCTTGTGGCGTCATATTACGTTCGCTGGGAAAACCTCTCGCAACCTCGTTCACAATTGTAATCCGAGGGTGAAACCCCTTTTCTCCCGCTCGTGTTCCCCAAATGGCGAGCTGAGCTTTGACCTGTTTTCCAAATTGTCTCGCCTCGGTGTGGCCTAAGGAAACTTTTTCTGAGTCATTAATTTTGTGCGGATACGCCTTTACCACAATATTTCCGCGGGGTGCTTCCTTGGAGAGAGCGGTTTCTAGGGTGCTTTTTAAGTGTTTCTGACTCTTACCTCCGTCGTCAGAAATCTCGAAGACGGCAATTCCCATTTCGGTGTCTGAAAACTCAGATGGGGATACTTCCGTTCGTTCATCTCTCCGGGATTCCTCTCCCGTTGTGGGGCTTGATTTGGAAGCAGCATCGGCGCGTTTAGCACCTTGTGGTGACCATAATTTCCAGATAAATAAGATAAGGAGAAGAAGCGTTGCCAACGGAATGTAACGGCCCAATCCACGATTTGGAGGCATCCGCTCCTCCCCGTACAAGCCTTCCCCGTCCAAAGCTTCTTTTACAACGGATGCAGCATTCTTTGCAGCTAGCTTCTGCCATGCTTCTTTTTCGGAATGGCTCTTGTTATGGCCCCAGTCGCAGATTGCCTTGACCACGATCCAATCAACCTTTGCCCCCGCCGCACTGACATAAACTCCGGTTGCTTCCATTTCTCCTCCGACGGCTTCTGTGCATAGGGTTTTAAGGCTTGCTCTGTAATTGAGATTATCCACGAGTTTTTGCCCACTCAAAACAGGACCGAATGTCAGCCTCGGCCAAGTGGGATTGGCTCTCTGACCCCGCGTATCAGTCTGGCGAAATCGGTTTAGGAGACGAGGGGCACAACTTGGCCTATCACCTCGCGGAATAAGTTCCCCATTCTCGTTGACCTTACCCAGATCGTAGTTAACGAGTTGTGTTGAGACCAAAACATCCCCTATCTTTTGCGCTTCCTCGTCCATTCCGAAAGCGATGCCCACGGCGATTACCGCCGCAGGCTTCCAATGGTCTATGGCGTCACGTGTCCTTTGTTGAGATGCTCCTAAACCACCTGCTCCCATCTCGCAAATTGTTTGGACGATTTCGGAATCCCCGTGAAGACCAAGAAGGTTGTACGTTATCCCATCAATTATCTTTTGCGGCGGTTTCGCTTGCTGGCCCAAGAAGGCATTCAATACGGCCTGAGTCTCGTGATCGTTAACAGTGATCAGAACGATTACTGACTCAGACGCTGGTCGAGCCATTTGCGAAGCGCGGCTTGCTTTCGTTGCACAAAGGGGTTTAACAAGCATAGGTCTGATGATCAGAGCCGAAACCCGTGCGGCTTCGTTTCCGTGGCGCGAGTTGCCGAACACCATGTTCTATGGCTTCGCCGCGTATCTCTTGTGTAAGAATGGGAAAATTAAATGCCGGTTGCTGCAAATTTTTGTTCAATGAGGTGTTGCAGTAAGCGGCAGATTCCTTACCGGCGAAACGCGCCCATTTCCGTTTGAATGCGGCTGAAGTCATTTTTAGTCACCCTTGGCGTAAATCCTTGGGATTTGGAAGTTTTAACGGAGCAAGGGCCGTCGAACAAGGAGAAGGATTCGACACTTGATCGATGCGCGTCATTCTCGTTGCGGGTCTTCAAGGCTCTCTGCAAACTCCCATGCCGTGAACATTCACGGGTAAAATCGCATTTATGCCCGTTCCCGAATTCAACGAGATCAAAGCGCCGGCCTTGGAGTTTCTCGCCGACGGAAAACCGCGCAAGAACTCGGAACTCTACAAGGCTCTCGCTCAACAATTCAAACTGACAGATCAAGAATTAGGCGAATTGCTGCCGAGCGGCAAGCAATCGCGTTGGCACAACCGCGCCAATTGGGCATTATACGATTTATACCGCGCGGGATTGCTGGACCGCCCCAAAAGAGGCTTATACATAATTTCGGAGCTTGGAAAGAAAGTCGCCTTCGAGAAACCTTCTAGAATTGACCGCGAGTATTTGATGCAGTTTGTGCAGTTCAGACAATTCATTGAGCAATCCGGTGCAATTAAAGAGACCGTCGCTCAAGCAGGCATCGAATCCACACCGAGGTTGAATCCAGCCAGCGTGACGGCAACGCCGGAGGAACAGATGGCGACATTAGCCAGTGGGATAAAACAAAATCTTGCCGCTGACTTGCTCGAACAGGTGAAGGAAATGGACCCGTTCCGTTTCGAACGACTGGTCTTGGATCTTTTGCTTGCGATGGGTTACGGCGGTTCTCGCGAGGAAGCGGCGATTGCCGGCAAGGGCGTTCACGATGGCGGACTGGACGGCTTGATAAACGAGGATCGATTAGGATTGGACAGGCTGTACATTCAGGCGAAGCGATGGCAAAGTTCTGTTGGCCGTCCAGAAATTCAGAACTTTGTCGGAGCACTCGCCGGGCAGCACGCGCATAAAGGGATTTTCATCACGACAAGCGAATTCAGTAGCGGCGCGGTCGAGTACGTGAAAAATCTGCCACAGCGGGTAATCCTAGTCGACGGTGAACGCCTCGCGGAGTTGATGATTGAACACAACATCGGCGTGTCGCCCTTTTACGCATACGAAATCAAACGCATCGATAGCGATTATTTTGAAGAAGAATAGACCTGACTTCATTACAAAGTAAGAGTTCGCCACAAAAAGCAAGCATGGGACATTTCGCATCAAAATACGCATTCGAGGACTTTGTTAAGACCGTCCGAACGGACCGCCGCTTTATCTTCGACGGGAAGGCCGGGGACTTCCTCGAAGCAGTCCGAAAGGCAAGCCCCAATCGTCTGTCCCGCATTGGATCAGGAAAGAGACTTTTTCGCGCTCAGTCTGGCTCGGTGCTTGATTCAAGCGAAATAGAGGGGGGGCCGGGTGAGCAACCGTTCTCAGCAGAGCGTATGGTTCCCGAACCTCGCTTTATAAAAAACGGTGGGCGCGCGAACCCGCCTGGCTTTGCCTACCTCTACTTAGCGACCACGATAGAAACCGCGCTCGCTGAAATGCGACCGAGACTTGGAGACTCATTGAGCGTCGCTCATTTCGAGCTACTGCGGGAAGTGACGATAGTAGTGTGTCGCGCTGGCCAAAAAAATTATGAGGACATTCTGTTGGAGGAAAATCCTTCCTCTCAGCAGATCGACGAATGCGTTTGGACCCGAATCGGTAAAGCATTTGGTCGCCCGGTAAACCAAGAGAGTGATTCCACTTCCTACTTGCCAACCCAAATCCTTGCAGAGCTATTTAAGGCAATGCGCTTCGATGGGGTGGCATACCAAAGCGGATTGGAACGTGGCACAAATATTGTACTGTTCGACACTCATTGCGCTAAAGTGGCTGCGCGTTTTCTTTACTGCTTAAAGAAAATCCGATATGATTTTGAAGGTATTTACCCTTACATTCCTTACGATAAGAGCAAGGGGAACCAATGGTTTAACCTTTTCACCGAGAGCCCATAGAGCGTACTGCGTTCAAGGACATTGCGATAATAGCGCAGGTTAGTGGACAATCGTGAGACCGGCCCCGAGCAGGCAAGTGTGTGTTGCGTCCATTTCGGTACTGGGCGGAACGAAAACGGTCAACCCGGCACGGCCACGGGATAGCAGAACCCGGTAGCTGTTGAGGCGCAGTTGGTGCGGGTCGTGTGCGTTGGACCGGGGTTGAGGGGACGCTTGACCACTGGTGCCACTCCACTTCCGATCGTTACCCCAAGCGATAATTGGGAAATCGGGTTCCAGGCCCTGGCTGGAAGGATTCCGGTTTGCCTCCAATGACGTCCGCATCTCCGGGGAATCCATTGTGCCCCTTGAAGCAAGGCACCGCATTGGCCCATCAGCGCCCGGCGCTTCCTCGACTGAATCCCGGGTTGTTGATTCGATAAGCAAATGGCGAACCCCTCGGACGCATCTGAAGATGGAGAAGGTGGCCAAACGAATGGGCCGCCCAAAGCGATGGGTCAGGCGCCGCGTGATTGCCGGCGAGCTGGAAGCGTTCTGCTGGGCCTCCAATTATGTGACGACCTCCCTTGAGTCCGTTGTGGCCTTGGATGCCCGCCTCGGGCCCGCGGCAGTTCATTCCTCCTAAGGCAACGGCTTGCTCAATGTTCCGATTCCTTCGAGCGACGGGTGGCAATGCGGGTCGGGGCTAACGCGATAATTTCTCGGCTGACCAGGGACCTTCCAGCACGGCGGACGTGCGCTAAACCGCACCACTGGTGGGCTCTGCGGAGAAACTTTACGGTCTGCTCCACATCCAACCGGCCTGGCAGGTCGTTGTAGACGCGATACACGATTCCCACTGCCCTTTTCTTAAGGCACTGGCCGGATGGACACTCATAGCGCTTGTGGAACTCTTAAAGTTTTTTCGCCCTCAATGTGCCTGATTCTAGGGGCTCAACGCGCTCTTTATGATATGACCCCAAAACTTTCTGTGGCCACCGACCCGGATGTGTCCATCATCGGGGTCGTACGAATGGTGATCGTATCGAAGTAAACCATGCCGAAGTCGAAGAAATTCAGTTTCGCCCGCGCCGGACTTGGCACGGCCGACTACTAATTTTCGACCAACGGCCAAGGTCAAGCGAAACAACTATGATTTTACATTGCGGGGCATGGATGCCCCCACGAAGTGGCATGGATGCTGGCCGGGACGCCCTGTTTCACAGCGGTAAGGAGGCCAAGTCTTAATGAACACGGACATTTTTCCGAACGCAAAAGCGCTGCGGGGCGTCCTGGACCTGCCGGCCCGCCTCAATGTAAGCCAAGCCGCACGACTGCTCGGATTCGCCGATCATGAAATCCAGGTCCTGATGGGGGCGCGAAAACTCATCCCTCTTGGCGATCCAGCGCCCAACGCCCCGAAATGGTTCGCCGCGGTCGAGATTATCAGACTGGGACAGGATTTGGACTGGCTCAGCAAAGCCACCAAGGAAGTATCCAAGCATTGGCGTCAAAAGCGGGAGCGGCGCGAAAGTCACCGGTGTGCTCCACAGCCACGCTGCCGCCAATCGCAGGCGACGAGGGCCGGAATTCTATCGCCTGATTCCTCCCGGAAGCCTTCACCAAAAGAGGAGTCCGCGGGCGATGAGCAAGCAATTGCAAGCAACGAGTGAGCGACAGAAACAACACCTTTTATCTCTGCAAAATCAACCGGACATGGCCTTCACATCCAAAAATCCAAAAATGAAAAATTCAAATCCAAATCACCCGTTGGTCTGGCATTACACGATTGGTCAGAAATATCAAATGATTAATGAAAGCGGGACGCTCCTTACTGAGGATGAAACGACACCGCACGTTCCTATCGAAGGCATGCCTGGCGGAGTGTGGTTCTCCCGACGCCAGGATTTCGAGCCGACTGCGGGCAAAATGATGACAAACGGGGTCCAGGTACTATGCTTAAATTTTAAGCAAACAGCGGCATTGGGAGGTGGAGCAGTCCGAATCGGAATTCCGGCAAAGGCATCGTGGCTTCTTTCCTGGCGCCAGTTCAGGCGACGTTGCAAATGCGAGACTCGCATTGTCGAGAATATTGAGGAGGTGGTCTTGCAACAGGGATCGGACGTGAAAAACTTCCTGGTGAGCCTCAAACCGGTCCCCCGCGCGAAGTGGAGCGCCATCGAGTTCCTCCACAATGGAATGTGGGTAAGCAGAAAATATCTAAACGCACTAAATTGAACAAAAAGATCGGCCAGGCTCATCGTGAACGCCATAATAATTCCGGCTACTGGTTAACTATGAGCACGAGTCAACTTCTAACGCTGACGTTCGAGTATCAGGGCAATCCCCTCCCCTTCAACGGCCTGACGGAAGATCGGATGGGCATCTTGTCCGAAGGACGAATCTTGCGAATGTTCCCTGCCGTGCGGCTGGACGGTGGCGGACTCGATTCCGCCTCGTTGCCTCCCGTCGGTCCTACGACGATTCGGCCGGTTACCATTCGTATTCCCGAGCTTTGCGCCACACATACAAAGACCGTCGCGGCCATATACAAAAGGAGGCGCAATTACCATGAGACCATCACGCTGGAGAAACACGTGAAGGAATTCCCGGCAGATGGCGAGATGCGGGCGGGTGAGTTTGAGGGGGCTAAACAGGCTATCCTGAACGAGAGCCTGAAGAACTTTTCTCAAACCCAAAGGTGTATTAAGGCTATTTGGGATAAGCACGGTACCAACAAAATGGCAAATGCGGTCGGCTTGCTTAGCTTTGAATCCCAAATTTGTCTTGTCCAGGCTTTCAAGAATACCGGTTTGTCAGACGCGCAATCCTGGTTGGAACTGGCTCGTCTGAAGTGGGTCGCCATCTATAACAATCCCGCCAAAACGCGGTTATACCTCTATGACGTGATCGAGCAGCCCAATCCCATGGCGGCGACGCAGGCCGTAAGGAACGAAGTGGAATCGAAGTCCCGCATCTACTTCGCCAACGGATTTAGGGAGATCCGGCATCCGTTGATGACCGTGAAGATTCCTAAGGCGCGGAGTCGTGCGCAAGTGCTGAGGGCACTCTACGAACTTTGGAAAGCCAGCCCCAGTGAATGGACTGATTGGCCTAAGATGGCAATGGAGGCAGGCTACTCTGATCCGGGGAGTTTCTTCCGCACGGTGGAGGACAGGAATCGCCCGGAAATTAGAAAAGTAATCCAACTTTTCGTAGAAGCAGATGAAACGCCTGGCAAAGGTAGTCGAGTACGCCTCAATCCCGACTTCCACTACCAAAAACTGGACTGACCACGTCACCAATCGTCACCAGGTAGACGCAAAGCTCCTGCCAACACAGGGGCTTTTTCATGCCCATCATCACCCAATACACCCCTGGGCTCCTTTGTTTCGCGCGCTACTTTAGGGACCTCAGACATAAGTCTTATGAAGAGACATAACTTGAAAGTTGCAATCGTAGCCGCGGGTTTGAACCACCAGACCCTTGCCGCGCGGGTCAACATTATCCTCCCGACGAAGCAGCGCGTGGAGGAGCACACCATTACCCAATTCGTGACCTGCCGCAAGGACCCCACGCTGGAGCAAGTGATGGCGCTGGCTGAAGTATTGGGGAAGAACCCTCGAAACCTGTTTTCGAGCCACCCGAAAGGCCAGCCGTGAAGGGATTCGATCCCCAGGTCGCGCTGGACGAGCAGCCCGTGGTTCAAGCTGAGTTACCAAGAAGAACATGCCCCCGATTCAGCGAAGTCCAAGCTTTTTTGGCGGCCAATTGCCGTGTCGTCTCCTAAATGAATTCTCGTGAAAAAGGAAAGCGCGGTGAACGCCAATGGCGTGATGAACTGCGTGGTCACGGCTATAGCGCACGCCGGGGCCAGCAATTCAGCGGCTCTCCGGATTCCCCTGATGTCATCTGTCATGAGCTAGGTCATCTTCATTTTGAAGTTAAGGCGGTTGAGAAGCTTAATATTCAGGACGCAATGGAACAGGCCCGTCGCGATTCCGGTGCCAAGGTGCCTATCGTTGCCCACAAACGAAAGCACCAGTCTTGGCTGGTCACTATGGGGGCCGAAACATTTTTCAAATTTCTCCACGGCACGGTGCCGCGGGGGGAGACCAAATAGTAAAAACAAAAACCAAATAACCATCCACATATATATGAATCCCAAAATTACTAACAAATCAGGTTGCTGGGTTAATGTCCATGGCCCCATCCAGGTCAATGACGTCGTCGTCTCAATTACTTATCCTCAAAATAACGGCCCACGTTCTGCCTACATTATTCGTAGTGCCAAGGTGAGCCCGAAGACGGGCCGGGTGACCCTCCTCTGTGGTGACGGTGCACGTATTCAGTTCAATTGATCATTTAATGAAAATTAAAAATAACAGCTCAAATTTTGAGCCCTGTCCGGAATACACGGGGCCTGCGGTCTGCGTCGACTGCACGCCCCTCAAAAAACAACAATCACAATTCGGGGAGCGAGATGTTTTCAAAACCGTTTTTGAAACGACACTGCTCCGTGATGACGGGACTAACTTCTGCGCATGGACCCGCAACTATACCCCGTCGTTTAACGAGAAGGCCAACTTCCGGAAATTCATCCGTGGATGGTTTGGACGTGAACTGACCAGGGCGGAGATGGGAGACTTCGATACGGAAACGCTTATCGGCAAGACCGCGCAGTTGGTCGTCGTTCATGAACACAAGGATGGCGAAACCTACGCTAACATCGTTGCATGCACCCCGGACAAATCCCCCGAGCCCATGGAGGCGAGCGGGAAGTATGTCCGGGTGAAAGATCGCCCGCCGAAGGAGGCGGGGGGAATCGGTCAGCAAGGAGGTTATCGTCGTGCTGAACAACCCATAAGTGAGACCAGTGATTTAGGTGCTACCAAAATTCACACGGGTAGGTGCCTGGGTATGGAGGTCCGGGATTTGTCGCCCGAACAGGTCCAGGCTCTCGTGGAGAATTGGTTGCCCACAGCGAAGGCCAACACGAAACCCACTGCTGATGACCGCCGGCTAATCGCGGCTCTTGATTGGTGGGTATCCTGCCACCCTGAAGGTGAGGACAGCGTCCCCTACTAACCGCCAATGAGGACCTTCATCTTTGACGCAGAGACTGGCGCTCTTCCCGAGGTCGAGGTGGCATCGCTGGTGCCACCGTTCGACCCGGCGGAGGTAAAAACGGGCAATCTGAAAGACCCGGAAAAGGTCGCGGCGAAGATTGTTGAGGCCGAGGCGAATCATCGTCGCGACTTCTTGAATCGGGCGGCGCTCGACCCGTTGACCGGGCGAGTGGTTGCCATTGGGTTGCTCGACACGGCCAAGGGAAGCTTCACCGTGCTGGGCGATAGTCGGGATGATGAGGCCACCATTCTGGGTCGGTTCTGGGACAGCACCAAGGGCGAGATGGGGCGCATCAACCAGATGATTGGATTCAACACGCACCTGTTCGACCTACCTTTCCTGATTAAGCGCAGTTGGAAATATGGACTCAAGATTCCCTTCGGCATCCGGAAAGGACGTTACTGGGGTGATGAAATGCTGGACCTACGTGATGCCTGGCAACTTGGGGACCGTCAATCGCGTGGGTCCCTGGATTCCATCGCAAGGCATCTGGGCGTGGGGGCCAAGAATGGGCACGGCGCAGACTTCGCCAAGCTTTGGGAGACCGACCGCACCAAGGCCGTCGAGTACCTACGTAAAGATGTAGAATTAACAGCCCGCGTCGCTGCGGCACTCGGATTTATTCAGTAAACCTGTAGCCCTAAAGCCACAGTCATGAGCACCTCTCACCTTGCCGTGCATTCTCAGGCGCCGTGGACCGGCTGGCTTTTTAATCCTATCCAGATGTAAATGAGTAAAATTCTCCCGTCACCCGAATCCAGCAAGTGGGCGGGCTATGAGCAGATTGCTACTCAAGTTCTCACGCCTGAAAACCGATTTCTCGCCGCCGCGTTGGCAGGACGTAATAGCTTTCTGACCGGCATGGCCGGCACGGGTAAGACGTGGCAGTTGAAGGAGTTCATTGGCCAGAGCTCACGTCGGGTGGACGTAACGGCCCCGACTGGTGTGGCCGCGCTCAATGTGGGAGGGACAACACTACATCGATTTTGCGGGATGATGTTAGGGCCGCAGGAGGGGCAGTCCAACGAGGAATATTTTGATTGGCTTCGCCGTGACCCGCGCCGTTCCATTCTCGCGGGCTTTAAGCGGGTGCGACGCTGCGAGGTGCTGGTCATCGACGAGATATCGATGCTTCCAGGTCGGCAATTTGAGTTCGTCGAGTATCTGTTCCGTCGCCTGCGCGGGCGGGATGAACCTTTTGGGGGGTGCCAGGTCATCGCTACTGGCGATTTCCTGCAACTACCACCCGTGCGCACCATCGACAGCGAACCATACGACTGGGCGTTTTTGTCGAACGCGTGGCCGGCGGCCGGATTCAAGCCGTTCGTGCTGGAAACGGTCCGCCGCCAGGATGAGACCGCCTTCGTTAAGGCATTGGCGAATTTCCGGACCGGGCGAGTGTGGGGCGAATCGGCCCGGCTACTTCAGTCGCGGGTCCGGAGCAATCCGCCGGCGATGATGCCGCGCCTCTACACGCACAACGTCCAGGTCGATAAATGGAATCAGTTTCAACTGTCAGAGTTGCCTGGTGACGAGGTCGTTCTCAACGCGGAACAGGCCGGTCCCGATCATCACCGGGTTTTCCTGACTAAAAATTTACTGACGCCAGCCGTACTCCGATTGAAGCCGGGTGCGCTGGTGATGTTTACGGTGAACAAAAGCGAATCTGGGCAATCGGAACCCCTGTTCGTCAACGGGCAGGTGGGGACCGTCGAGGAGATTCGACCGGGTCTGATCGTGGTTCGTGTGGAGCGCCGTGAGTCGATTGCTGTGGAACCGTTCACCTGGAGTTATGATTCGCAAGATCCGGAGTCCGGGACCTTCACGCAGTTTCCCTTGCGACTGGCCTGGGCGATGACCATCCACAAGGCCCAGGGTTTGACGCTGGATTCAGCCTTTCTTGACATCCGTGCAGCCCGGGAGCCGGGCCAAGCCTACGTCGCGGTGAGCCGGGTGCGGACATTGGCTGGGTTGAATTTCAAGGAATGGTTCAAGGGTGTGCAGGTCTCCCAGGAGGCCATCAAGTTTTACGAGGAGGCAGCATAAAATGTCTAACACTTCACTCCAAACCCTCGAAACCCGGGAGACAACAATCCAGACACCGCTGCAACGATTTGGCCAACTGCTGGGTGAGGCTGCGTACTTCGTCCCGTGCGCCTGGGGCACCAAGCAGCCGTTGGTGACATATGTTGAGCGACCTTTCGAGGGGACGAAGTCGGCGGCATACCAGGCGGCCTTTGGCGCCACCGAGACCAACATCGCGGTCTATCTCGGCAAGGCGTCGGGCGGACTCTGCGCCATCGACTTCGATGTGGACGAGGACCTGGCGGCATTCCTCGCGATTAATCCGGCCCTGGGCGCCACCCTGCGCTCCCGTGGCAGCCGTGGCGGCATGGTGTGGGTGCGCGTGTCCGGTGAATTTCCGAAAAGCTGCAAATCGAAGCGATTCGAGTGGCGGGCTGACGGCAACCTCTCGACCGTCTATGGGCGGCATCCAAAAGGCATGGACTACACGCTCGTCGTGGATGCCGTGCCCATGACGGTCACGTTCGATTCAATTGTGTGGCCTGACGATTGGGAGCGCCCCTGGCAGGAGGACGCCCAAGCCAAGCTGAAAGCTGCCTACGGCGAACCCGTCTACTACAACGACAAGGGTGGCATCAGTACGATCAACGAACCCTATTGGGCCGGGCTGTATGCAGCTGAAAATATTCTCCTGCACGAACCCGACGAGAAAGCTTTCTACCAATACAACTCGGACTCCGGCATCTACGAACTTGAATCGGTGGACGCCATCCGCTCAAAACTCTCAACCCGGATGCTGGAAGCATCAAGACAGGCGAACGTCTTTGATCTCCAGAAAAAGCGGTCGGCCAGCACGTTGAACAACGTAATTACCCACTTGCGCGGCACCGTGGAGCAACGAGGCGCATTCACGGAGCGACGAAAGGTCATTCACCTTGCCAATGGAGTCATGGTGTTCACCGGCGCCGAGGCTGAACTTCGGCCGTTCTCGCCGGAGTATCGTTCCCGGAACCGCTCGCCGATTGCGTTCGATGAAAATGCCAAGTGTGACCGGTTCCTGAATGAACTCGTGCTGCCGGCGGTCCACCGCGACGATGTGGAACTTCTCCAAAAAATCGCCGGGATGCTCCTGCTCGGTTACAACCGCGCACAATGTTTCTTGATTCTGGATGGTGAAGCGGGTCGCGGCAAAACGCAGTTCGCAAATGTCATGCAAGGCTTGGTAGGCATGGAAAATGTCACGCAATTGCGAACGAAATTCTTGGGGGAACGTTTTGAGATGTTCCGTTATCTGAAACGGACTCTCTTGGTCGGCGTGGACGTGGAACCGGACTTCCTCAGCACCAAGGGCGCCGCGAATATTAAAGGCCTGGTCGGTGGCGATTTCTTTGACGCAGAGCAGAAGGGAGGCACAGGCTCTTTCCCGGTCCAGGGCATGTTCAACGTGATTGTCACTTCAAACGCCCGTCTACGGGTGCGGTTGCAGGGTGATTTAGGGGCGTGGCGGCGGCGGTTAATCATCGTTCGCTTTGAGGCACCTCCACCGGCCAGGAAGATCCCTGACTTCGGAAATCACCTCATCAAGACCGAGGGGAGCGGCATTCTTAATTGGGCCCTTCAAGGCGCCCAAAAGCTGCTAGGGGAGATTCCGGATGAAGGAGGCAACATCGTCATGACGCCTCGCCAGCATGGCGTGGTGGATTCGCTCCTGGCCGAAAGCGACAGCCTGCGGCATTTCCTTCGGGAAGCCTTGGTCGTCCATGAGCATCTGGATGTGACCGTGACCGAATTAATCGAGTCCTACGCGGCCTATTGCCCTGAACGAAAATGGCGAGCTATGCCAATCAACGAGGTTCAGGCCCAGCTCGAAACGCTCATGCTCGACTTGTTTGGCGTGACCAAGCGGCATGATATCCAACGCAATCAAAAGGGCCAACGTGGCTTCAGCGGAGTGACTTTCAATGAGTCTCGACCTCTCTAAATTGGAAAAAGTCCGCCACCGGGAGGATGGCGGTGTGGAAGCAAGGTGCCCGGCATGCGCCGAGGGTGGCCACGACCGGAAAGGTCAACATTTGCTCGTCAAGCCGGACGGTCGATTTGGGTGCTGTGCCAATCCGAAGGACCGGGAACACAGGCGGCGGATATTCGCGCTGGCTCGGGACACCTCCCCTCGAAACATCAAAGTCAAGACTCCAGCGGTAAAGGTGCTCCCGGCTCCCATCGTCTCAGGCGTTTTCGGACGCCTCGGACGGGTTTTTGCCAGTCCAATCAAACCCGAATTCCCGGACGCCTCGGACGGGGTAAACGAACTCCGGCCAGACCCAGCGTTGGTTCGGACGCTTCGGACGGGGGAATCAAAGTCCATCCCAGACTCGCAGAGTGATTCTCGGACGCCTCGGACGCCTAAATACTACTTAAGTCTAAAAGAAAAGAGTGATAGAAGTAAGAGTATATATTTATCGGGTTCGGCAAAGGCGTCCGAGCCGTCCGAGAACGCAGTTGGATTGGAGTTCGAAACAGGCGTCCGAAGCGTCCGAGAAGTTCAATATGACGCTGATAGGGAGGGTGGGAAAGCAACGCCGTTTTTCACGCCGGATGGGACCCTGGTCATCCCCTTTACCTCGCCAGTCCGGTATCATTGGTGGAAGGGAGGGCAAACCATCGCTGAAACCAGGATGGAGATGGCCATCATCAACGCTATAGACCATCACCACCTTGACCATCGGGAGCCACTGTTTCCATAGGAACTGTAATGAACAAATTCCGCCTACCGGGCATGAGACGCGTACGGCTGCTCCTGTGGCAGCTCTACTATCGCACTCCGCTTAGCATCGACATCGACGAAGGCATCGAGCGCAAGGTCGCCGGGCATTGCAAGCTAGGTTGGGAAGACTACCTCAAGTTGAAGACTGAGCATCCTGAGCTGTGGCAGCGTGCTGTGGAGAAGCGTGGCAAAGCCAAACTCGCCGGTTCATTCCCGCCGCAACCGTGGCAACTGCAGGTCTATCGCAAGCTGCATGCGAAGCGGAAGAAGTTGCTAAGTAAAGAACGACCTCGCTTTTTTGAATGGGCAGGCAAAAAGCTCATCGCTTCCAGGAAATACAAACGGCAATGGCTAAGGAAGAAGGTGCTCAATAGGGTTGAAGCGCGGCTATTAGGTAACGACTAAGACCCGTCGGTATCGGGAATGGCCTCCCTAAACCGCGCAAGGAAGTTCTTTAACGATACAGTAAAGGCATTATGTGAACAAATCGTCTTACTTGTCTGATTATCACACCTTGGACTTGGTGCCATCGATTCGGTGGAGCAGCACATTCACCGTGTGCGGGTGCCACTGGCCACCGCGCTGAGTTTTAATTCCGCGGCGGTTCAGTTCCTCCATGATTTCCCGGACCGTGGTCTTGCCTGCCTTGCGCAGTTCCTTGATGCCCGGCCGCAACTCCTTGGCCAGCGCCCTTGCCTTGTCCCGGTTCTGGCGGGCGAGGACCTTTCCATACGTCCCCAGCTTCACGCCTCGCGCCCTGGCCTGCTCCAAACCTGCCTTGGTGCGCTCACTAATGAGTTTCCGCTCGTGCTCGGCCATGGCGGCGTGGATGTGGAGCATCAAAGGGGTGGCATCCGGGAATTCCACCGCGACGAACGGCACCTTGCGCTCCATCAGCCCCGAGATGAAGTGGACACTTCTGGCCAGCCGGTCGAGCCGGGCAATCACCAGAGATGCGCCCCGCCGTTTGCACTCACCGAGTGCCTTCTCCAGCTCCGGCCGGTCGGCCCATTTTCCGGATTCGACCTCGGTGTATTCGGCAATCAGCGACCACTTCCCGCCATTGAGCCAGTCCAGAACGGCCTTTTTCTGCGCGTCCAGCCCCAGGCCCGAGCGTCCCTGGCGGTCCGTGCTCACGCGGTAGTAGGCGATGAATTTGCCCTTATCCATTGGGTTTCTTCGCTTTTCCGTCATACTCGTTCCAGCGTATGTGTATGACAGTTCCCCGGGAAAAGGTCAAACTGGGAATTTATCCGTCCGATTCGGGCGTTCCCGGCAAGGAAGCCGACTATCAAACCGTCTCGACGAGGAACCTCTCAATCTCCTTCCTCGCGATCACCTTGGTCCGCGTTGCAAGAGAACTGCGGAGCAGCCCCCGTTGCACCAACAGATGAACCGTGATGTAGGAGACGCCCAGGATGGCTGCCGTCTCCCGCATCGTGTAGGCAAGCCTGGGAAGTGGTCCGCCCACGTCAGGCATCGGTGTTGGGCTGGCTTTGGATGGGGGTGGAAGAGGCGGCTGCGCTTGGACCATCAAGCCAGCGAGTTCACTTCGGCTAAATTGGAACCGGCCAGTGAATGTGATGGTGACGTCTTGCTGCGTGGTAGAGATATTTGCTTTCATCCCTGCCAGACAACCAAGTACTCACCGTGTCTGCCAGCAGACCGCGTGAGTTGGGGCGGCATTGGAATTGTTTCGCGTGGAACATTCAGGTGTCCGTTCCCGCCGCCGCCGGTCCATTACCCAACCCCTTAGCCGGAGAAAGGGGGGGGAGGGGGTCGCAATCGGAGAGGCCGGCGGTCCACCTTCATGGGTTTGGTCTTGGAAAATTTGGCGTCAAAAGCGCCTGTCATGGCGATTCCAAAAATTTGGCAGCCCTAAAAGGCTTTTTCACGACGACAGAAGATGCTGAAAATTTGGAAACTCTAAAAGGCTTTGTCCCTCGCCAGGTAAGTCGCTTCGCCTGGCTGAAGAACAAGAAACCGGTCGGCACGTGTCCCTTATAACAGCGATTCCTGACACAAGACATTTTCCGGGCGCCCATTCCCTCCGTAAACTGCCATCAGTTCTTTGACCTTTCCTCTGTTTTGGCCGTTGCAACTGATGGTCCTGGACACCATCAAGGGCACAATGTTGGTAGCTCCTCGATAAAGCTCACGCGTGAACGGGGTGTCGTGATTTGAGATAATCACAAAGGCGCCTCGCTCCGTAGCATTGCCCGCCAGGGTGCAGAGGTCGCGTTGGTCCTGTGCGCTGAAGCCGCTGGCGGTATAGCTCGTGAAGCTGGCGGTTTCCGTGAGCGGCACATAGGGCGGGTCGCAATAAATCACGTCACCAGCTTCGGCTTGTGCCAGCGCGGCTCTAAAATCCATTGCCCCCAACGTCGCTGTTTCGAGCTTCTCCGCAAACGTGAGCATTTCAGCCGCCGGAAAGTGAGGCCGGTCGTAGCGTCCAACCGGTACATTAAAGGCACCGCTGCGATTATAGCGGCACAGTCCATTGAAACAGTGCCGGTTCAGGTAAACGAATAGTGTCGAGCGTCGCTCTGAATCCTTGCATGCATTAAATTCGTCGCGAAACTGATTATATCTCCCGGGGGAATTGTTTTCCGCCGTGAAGAGCACGTTGCACTGGTCGATAAAATCTTGTCCTTTGGCCTTCAACACCGAATACAGGTTGATAATGTCGCGATTCGAGTCTGACAAGACATTGGCCGTGTAGGAGGTGTTCAAGAACAGGGCGCCCGAGCCAACAAAAGGCTCGATGTAACGTTTTGCCTGAATTGGCAGGATGCCACGGATAATATCCACGAGCTTTGTTTTTGCGCCGGCCCACTTCAGAAATGGTTTTAATGTAATTTGCATTTGCAGTATTTTTTTATTGATATGGTTTTGTATTTGTTAAGGCCGCGTAAGTTATAGGGTTCTCCTATAGAAAACGCTTACGGTAGACTTCAGCCTCAGACAGCAACTCACATACCGTCGGTAGATTGCTTCCTCCGCGCTATCTCCAGTTCCGCACGCGTCGCTTCGCACATGGGAGATTTCAGGTACGCCAGCACTTCGCTGAGTCGGTAAACCTTCCGCCCCCCGCAGTAACTCTCGCCGCAGTGTTTTACGACACCGAGGCGCCAAAGGACACTGGGATGCCGACCAACCTCCGCCGCCACGGCCTTAAGAGACTGGCGCCGCTCACTGACTGGACTATGACTCCCGACCAACAATGCCGCATGCCATGCGGACAGGGCGGCGCGTTGCCGGTCTGGAGACGATTGGAAATGGAGCTTAGCGCATGTTTCGAAGTCAAAGTTCATTGGATTATGGATCATCCTCCATCGAAGTGAAAATCTTCGCTCGGAAGAAGCGCGAATTTGACTGTGCATGAACGGCATGTGAGATGCTCCAGTGAGGAGAGCTCAAATGAGTACCGATACTTTGCAAGTGGCGATGAAAACTTGGGCAACCAAGGACCTGCCGGCACGGCTGGACGCGAGGCAAACCGCCAAACTGCTTGGCTTTGCCGATCATGATATCCAGACTCTGATGACAACTGGAAAACTCACGCCTCTGGGTGACCCGGCACCCAATGCGCCGAAATGGTTCGCCGCAGTCGAGATTCTCCAGCTTGTAGCAGATGTGGGCTGGCTGAATAAGGCCACCAAGGAAGTCTCGAAGTATTGGAGGAATAAGCGGGAACGTCGCAATCATCCCCGCGGAGGTTCGCAGCGCCCTCGCCGCGCTACCACTCAGACTGCTGTTCTAGGGTGCTCACTTGAGACGGTAGATGTCGCGAACGCGGATCTCATCAACCTAACCTAGGAGGGGGTCGTTCCACTCAAGTTTTCATCGGACACGGCCAATTAAGGCCACGAAGGCAGTCTCGAAATATTGGCGCAACAAGCGAGTGCTGGGGGAATCCGGAAGGCTCTTCCCGCGACAATTATTTTACCGCTCACGCAAAATCCAAAACACAATTGGGCGGGCATCGGAGAGGCATCCCAAGGCGATAAACACGCGGTCGCAAAAGCTGCTTGAACCCTTTGCCCGGAATATCGTTGGTCCGGATGTCAAAGCGTTGCGCGACGCGCTTCTCACATGCACGGCTGGCCTGAGCCGCGAAAGCCTCGCCAAGATTGAATCAAAGATTCCTTGGTGGCAGATACGGAACTGGTGCTTCGACAAGGCCCTGAATGTTCCAGCGCAGGGACTGGTTGCCCCAAAGCGATGCAGCCGGGAAAGCCCTCAATGCGTTTTACAGAGGTGTCACGGACGAGCTGAAAGGCATGGGCCGCATCTCGAACTTCATTAAGTCTGTGACGAGCGTCTTCTAACATTTTGGCCCCGAGTGGCGCAGGGGAATTAGATAGTTTGCAAAAGATTCCAGGCTGTGCCATCACCAGCATCGACCGTCCGGGCCGCTTACCCGCCGTGCGAGAAAAAGGCCCATCCGGAGTGATCACGACACAGAGCGCAAAAGCCTAAAATCCCATGAAGGCACAAATTATCAGTCTCCTTTCTTTCGCGCTTTGCGGAATTTCCGCCACGGCGCAAACCGGACCCGGCACGGCCTTGAGCTTCGACGGCGTGAATGGCCAGATGCGAGTCCCGGGAATTTCGAACGCACCGACTACGGAAGTGACAATTGAATTCTGGCAGAAAGTTTCCGCCGTGCGAGTCCAGTCCACTTTTTCCAGACACAACTTTCTCCCAGAGGTAAACTTCGATGCCTTCGTTCCCTACGGCGACGGCAAAGTTTACTGGCAATTCGGCAACGCCGGGAACGGAGGCGACTTGAGCTATACTCCGCCGGAATCGTTGGTGGGCTCATGGCAGCATTTCGCTCTGGTGGCGAGCCAAAGCGGTAATTTTATGCGAATTTATCGCAACGGTGTCCTGGAAGCGCAAAAGATAGGTATGACGCCTTATCCTGGCGGGAACCTGGACTTGGATATTGGCAAGGCGCCCTATGGCGGTCTGATCGATGAGTTTCGCATCTGGAACGTTGCTCGCAGCCAAGCCCAAATTCAGACCGGCATGAACCCCGGGTTGGCGACGCCACAACCCGGACTTGTTGGCTACTGGCGATTTGATGAAGGCACGGGAACCAATGTTTCCGACTCCAGCGGATTTGGCCATCTCGGCTACCTGGTCAACGGATCGTTATGGGTCGCCTCGACTTTACCGTCCGTTCCGGCCTCGATCACTCAGCCGGCCAGCATTATCACCCCCACTTCAGCAACGCTCAACGGAACTGTGAACCCCAACGGGTCAGCGACGGCAGCCTGGTTTCAGTGGGGGTCAACCGTTGCTTATGGCAGTGCCACTTTGTTAACCAACATTGGGAGCGGCACAGATCCTGTGCTAGTTCGGGCAAGCGTGGGCGGTTTATCGCCGGGCGCAACTTATCACTACCGGCTGGCAGCTTCGAACAGTTTTGGACTGGTAACGGCCCTCGACCAAAGCTTTCAAGCCGCCCTCCAGAACGTCAACGTTTGGGTCAATCCACTCTCAGAGCTTTGGGAAACGGCGCAAAACTGGTCAGCAGGATTGCCATCAAGTGCGCAGTCGGCTCTATTCATTACCAACGCGAATTCTAAGACCGTCACTTTCGACTTCAACACGGTCAACCACTTTCCTACCACTACCGTGATCAGCAACCTTACAGTTGGTGCACCGTTCAACCCTGGTGTCAACGATCTGTCGCTGCTCAACGCTGGATTGAATAGACCTCTGCGTGTTCTGAATGAATTTTTCCTCGAAGGGGGAGGACGGTTGAGCGTTGCTGCTTCGCTCTTCCAAGTGGACGGATACAATACTGTCAAATTGGATGGTCAGACAGTGCTCAACAATGGCTGGCTGAGTGCGTCAAATGCATCCGTCGTTATAGTTGGGAACACCCATGCGGGCAGCCTCACAGTAAGTAACAATAGCTTCTTTTCCACGCCAATCCTGCGTGTCGGTGACTTGCTGAGTGGAAATGCCACCTTCGTGAATAGCACAGGCATGCTGAAACGCCTTCTCCTGGCTCAAGGCTCGGGACAAACCGGGACTGTCTCAATTATCGGCGGAGAATTTATCGCTACGAACAGCGCTTCACTCAGCGGGAGCATCATTGGGGATCGCGGCTATGGCCAGATGACCGTTTCTAACGCTTTCGTGAGTTTGGACCGGACCTCCATCGGGAATTTTAGTCGCGGGTCCCTCACCGTCCAAAGTGGAACGCTCACGCCAGGAAACACTTCCCTTGGTCTGAACACAAATCTGAGTGGCATTAATGGAGACGGCTTTCTAGTCGTGAATGGTGGCCGGGTATCTATGCCAGAATTGCATGTTGGCGTCCTCGCCGCTGGTACCGTTACCGTCGCCGGTGGCAGCCTCTCCAACGCAGTGGTTTCCGTCGCAGAGAATCCTGGGGCATCGGGCACACTGAATATCTTGGGAGGAATCCATTTGATTTCTTCTTTTCTTTCAGTGGGGAGCAGCAATGCTTTCGGGCAGATCTCCATAAACGGCGGAGTGCTCGCCATTGCCAATGTCAGGGAGAGCGGTCTTCTCGATATCGATAACGGAACTTGCACAATCGATGGCGGGTCGTTGAGCATAGATAACTTGTCGATCAGCGGCGCGAGTAGTCATCTCATTGTGAATGGCGGAACGACAACGATTAAAAAATCGACGGTGTCCAATGGTTTGCCATTCGTCGTGGGCAACGGGGTCAGCACCGCCCAGCTTAACCTGTCGGAAGGCACTCACACTTTCGCCGACGGGCTAAACATCTCTCCTAATGGCGTAGTTACGGCAGGTTGCGCAACCATCAATGGCCCAATTACCAACAATGGTACTTTTGTCGCGAATTGTCCGGGTGGCCTGCTGGCCATCAAAAGGCTCGTTGTCAACAATGGAACCATTCTTGCAAGCAACGGTTGCATCATCGCGTTTGACGGCTCCGTTGTAAATTACGGCAGCATTTCCGGTACAACGGGAAGCGACTTCCGTTTTCTCGGAGGCATCGTGAACGATGGGACCATTGTCGTTCCGCCGTCAGCAAATTACGCGTTAGTCGGAGTAGCCACCCAGTCGAGCACGATTTACCACGGGGCCGCTCGGAACGCGCTCGACGGCAACACCGATGCCAATTTCGCTAATGGTTCTGTCGCCCAGACTGCCGGGGGTGAAAACCCGGCCTGGTGGCAGGTCGACCTTGGAGCGATGAAAAGCATTGGACGCTTAAGCGTATGGTTTCGCGCCGATTGCTGCCCAGACAATGCAAATAATTTCAGGTTAATCGTGAAGGACGCCGGGACCAATGTAGTCTGGCAACATCAATATACGGGCCGGCCACCTGCCAACGTGGCTTTCAATCTCTCCCCAGCAATTCAAGGGCAAGTGCTCCGCGTCGAATCCAGTGGCAATCCGGGCGGAGTCCTCAGTCTCGCCGAGGTGCAGGTCATTCCCCCGGTTCAGGCCAACTCGATAATTATTACACAGGACAATCGCCCACACATCATTGCAGAGGTCAATCACACCGCGACGGTAGGGCCGGTGCTTGCAGTAGTAGGCGAGAGTTTGAAAGACGAATTGAGTTTTCAATGGCAGTTGAACGGCGTGGACATATCTGGAGCGACCGCCCAATCCTATACGACACCCATTCTGGCCTTTGCTGATAGCGGCAATCAATATACCTGCACGCTCTCTCTCCCGGGCTTGAGCGTGACCAGCGCCGTCGCGATGCTCACGGTCGTTGCCGATCAAACCTCACCACAACTTTACTCGGTCACCTTCAACGGCGTTGGTACGAGCGACAGTTCATCCATTCCGACATTGAATGCGACGCTGCTGTTCAGCGAATACATGGACTCTGCCGACCTTACCAACTTGATCAACTATTCCTTTGTGGGCGGGACGGTCATTGGGGCAGTCGCCGGTTCTGACCACCAGTCTGTCACTCTTGCCATTGCAGGGATCGCCCCTCCGCTAAGTGACTATTCATTAACGGTCCGGAGCGTTCGGGATATCTCAAGCAATTCTTTTACGACCATCACCAATTTCGGAATAATTCCAGCTTACGCCATAAATCACGCGTTGGCCGGAATGGCCAGTCAGTCGAGTACTGGTTTGGCGGCCGACGCCCGAAGAGCCATCGATGGCAACACCGATGGTGATTTCGGGCATAATTCAGTCACGCAAAACGCCTCTCCGGAAAATCCCGGCTGGTGGGAGGTGGATCTTGGTGTCACAAAAGCGATTGGCCGCATCCACCTTTGGTTCCGCACAGATTGCTGCAATGGCCAGCCCGGCGTTTCCGGACCGGCACGCGATGACAATTTCACCCTAAAAATCTTGAACGCGTCCAGAGCGGTTATTTGGGCAAATACCTATCCAGGAACTCCACCGACGGATTTATTCTTTAATTTCACTTCCGCTCTCCAAGCTCGCTACGTCCGCTTTGAAAGCCAAAGTCCCCTGACCACGAGCGATGGCATGTTTTCCCTAGCCGAAGTCCAAGTATTCGCCCCCTTTACAAATGCCGTTATTCACGAAGTGATTGATCTCACCTCCGTCAACTACCTTTCTTTCACCAACACCGTCGAAGAAAACCACACGGTTACGTTTGGGCCAGTCAGCGCGTTTGTCGACGGACCGGCCGAAGAGAAGCTGACGTATCAATGGCAGAACAATGGGGTTGATATCCCGGGTGCCACCCATTCGACCTACACTACTCCGCTGCTGACACTTGGAAACAATGGCAGCATCTACCAATGCCGATTTGTTTTGCCTGGTTTTGACGCAACAAACCAAGGATGGCGTCTTTCCGTAATTCCGGACCATACACCGCCTCACGTGGTATCCATTGCCTTTGACGAGCGGGGTAGCGGCACACCCGTTAAAGCCATCGTCAACTTTGACGAGGTAATGAGCTCGTCCAATCTTCTCAACCCCGCCAGTTACCAATTTTTAGGAGGATCCATTGTCAGCAACATAACTATGAATTCCGACAGCAAATCCATTGCCTTTTACTTCTACCCAGCATTTGGCTCCAATGGGCAATATTCCCTGACAGTCGGGGGCGTTGCAGACTTGAAAGGCAATCCTCTTGGCCCCGTTCCTACATTTTCAGGAAACTTGCCTTTCTCGACTACAAATCTGGCCTTGGGAGGCATCGCCAGTCAGTCGAGCATCGGCTCGGGAGGTAGTCCGCAAAGGGCCATCGATGGGAATACCGATGGCAACTTTGGCCATGAGTCCTCCACACAGAACAACCCTCCTGAGCAAGGCGGCTGGTGGGAGGAGAACCTCGGTTCTGAGAAATACATCGGCCGCATTCATCTTTGGTTCCGCACCGATTGTTGCAGCAACCGCCAGGATAACTTTACGCTCAAGGTACTGGATGCGCGCCGACAACCGGTGTGGCAACGACAATACCTTGGTCACCCTGGAGCGGATGCGGGCTTCAATATCGCACCAGCAATAGCGGGCCAGTACGTTCGTTTCGAAGCCCCAGTTCCGCAGATAGACCAGGGGGAATTCTCCCTTGCTGAGGTACAGATCTTTGCGCCCTTTGTTACTAATTTGGCGAGAAGCCTGACGCCCAAACTAGCCATCAGCCTAAGCGGGTCCAATTTTGTTCTTTCGTGGCGGGGCACCGGTGCTTTACAATCGGCACAATCAGTCAACGGCCCTTGGACAACCGTTACAAATGCATCCAGTCCCTATCTAATCGACCTTGATAAAATCTTTTCCCGCTTCTGGCGCATTCCAACGTGCTTTGTTTGCCTTTTCAAAGAAACCGCTCTCGTTACGATCGATCCCCCCTATCCGTCCGAAGCCTGGCCCGAAGAGACCGTAAGTGTTCATTATTCGTTATACAACGAGAACAACGTGGCCGTGAGCGGCTTTGTAAATGGTTACGTGACACGTGATTATACCGCTCGCATCGTCAGGTCCGATTTCGACAGCCAACCCTATTCAATTCCGCCTTTTGGACAAACAAGCGGAATATTAGATTTAAAAAACTGGGAACCGCAATTGTTGTTTCCGCGAATTCTTTATCCCGGGACCGGTTTCAATCCGACCTATCAAGGACCCCCAGGCTCCTTTGACATAGTCCTTGAGACATGGGAGCCGAACCCGCGTCATTTGAATTCCACCGTTACCTATCAAGGGACACTCTACGGAACTGGGAGTGAGGACGATAGACAAATAGATCTTTACCCTAATTGCTTCCGAGAAAACCCAACGTTTGGCCAGCTACTAGCAGTTGATTTAAATGTCTTTAATTCGCGGTCACATGCTGAATTCTCGCTTCGCCCGACAAGTAACCAAAATCTCGAACAGACCGGCCAAACTGGCGACCTTTACGTGCTGCTGGATCCCAATGGCCAACGAGTCGCAATGAACGAAGTCGTGCAGATTCAGTATTCCGCGTGGAGCGGAGATACGCTTAGCTACAAAACTCATCCGGGAGGTATTTCAAGTATTACCATCTCAGCGCCTGGAATTGCAGGAACCCGCGTGCTGCCCACAAAGGGTGGTTTGGATGTAACCGGGCAGGCGTTCCTTGTGGACCTTTCTGGCCTTCCAGCATCTGCTATGTCGCAACCTGTTACTCTTACTGTGATGGGCAATTGCGGGCTGCGAACGCTTTCCCTGACTCTACCCACCAAAATTCAAGATTCTTCGACCTCGACGATACCACCAACCTGTACCTCTGGGATGTTTACAGGTGGAGCGCAAGCCGTTCAAGACCCTCCTTTTCAATTTATCGCCTCGTACGGAACATTTTACCAATATGACTTTGTCAATATCAGCAGTGCTTTTGTTGACACCATTACGAATCCCAACAGTTATCCGATTTGGTTAGTGAATTCAGCTAGTCGTGGGATTGTCTTGCAACCGAATCAAAGCATTACGGGTAAGGACATGCAAATGTTTTATGGAGCTACGAGTCCCAGCTTGCCCATGACATTTTATATCGTAGTGCCTCCGAGCTCATACGGTGTCAACGGAGCCCCTAATTTTACCTATATTACATTTAAATATCGCTATAATTGCCATTGAGTAAACAGTTTTATTGTCGGAGTAGTCCTCTAGGGAAAGAGGACTGTCGTCGCCGTTACCGGATTGTGCCCGGAAGCAGCCTTATACGATGGTTACAACCTTGCAACAGCATTGTGAAGATGTATCGATGTTAAGTCATTTAATGACTAGGCTTTCACCGGCCTGGTTTCTAACTACAATGCCCCCAAAACTCTAACAAGCTGCTGAAGTGCGCTGTGGAAAGGCGCGGAACTCCCAGCGGGAGAGTCAGGAAACCAGCCGGCAACTCTCGCTCCACGCACTATCAACCGAAGCGAGCGTGGAGCAATAAAGCGTTCGACGCCTTCGGTGTAAAGGCGGAAGTATGCGGGTCCGCGAGCAAGCAGGCCCTAATGCGAATGAACATCGAGCAGGTCTCGAAACCATGTGATGTGGACGCCAATCCAGCTTTAACGTGGGGGAGGCTGACACTGGGCGGAAACCCTGCACCGGACGCGCGAAGTGACTTTGTTAAAGTTTCAGTCAATGCCACTCAACCACTCAACCGCTCGGTCAAGGCTTCTTAAGTCGGTAGAACTTCATTCCACCATTTGCACCATAGGTAAGAATGTATTGGTGGCCAACGACAATAGGTGCTTCGACCATAGGCGCCCAATTACCGGAAGAACCCAAAGAAAGAATTCCCTGGAGAGTATAACCCACGGAGTTAGTAGGCCATGAGAGGATAATATTTCCATTTACCCGTGTGATCGACAAACAGGGGAAGAGCGGCACTGTGGATTCCGTCCAAACCGGGCCATTTATCAAGGTCCCATTCCGTCCATACCCGCTGGCATCTCTTGCCTCAAGACCCATACCTTCGTCAAAGCGCCAATAAGCCACTAGACCAGTTTGCGGGAGCAAACTGCGGTTCATGTTACTCCGAATATCGTCTTGGTTCCGAGCGACATTCCAAATGCGAATTTCGTCAACTATCCCACGAAAATGATTGCTGAAGCGGTTTGGTATATCACCGCCAATTTGCCGCAAAGGGAGGTAGATTGTCGATGCCAGGGTATCTTGTAATGCCCCATTCACGTAAAGCCGGGTATTAGTACCGCACACGAAAGCCAAATGCACCCAGGTATTCGTTGGGGCTATGTAATTAAATAGGTAATCAGCTACGCCGAATTCCGTAAATCCCACACGTCGTGTGTTTGCGAACTGTTCAAGTTTTAAAGCGGTTGCTTCATCCCCCAACAAAATAACTGAATCGTCGAAGGCTTCCCTTCTATACACCCATAATTCCGCCGTCCATGGTGGTGGCATTGCTGCGGAGCCAATGAGTGTAACGTCGTTCTGTCCATCGAAAACCAATGCCGTGCCTGGTATGCAGGCAGGAGCAGAATTTAAGTTTACAGTGTTATACATGATCCCCACGGGAAACGTACATTGATTACTATTTCCTGCAAGATCGGTCCCGATGCAGATAACAAGGTTCGTGCCGATCTGGAAGAGGCTGCCCGGGGGCGGATTACAATTCATCGTAACAGCCGTGAGGTTATCAGAAGAGGCAGGGATGGTATAGTGAACCACTGCTCCAAGCGGAGAAGTTGCAGTTACGCTGACTCCAGTCGAGCAGGGCACTAAAGGGGGCGTCTTGTCAATCCGGACAATAATCTCCTCCGGGGTTTCTTTAATCCCGCTCTTATCAACGGCGTAGAAAGTAACGACGGTCTCACCTTCAGCAGTAATGTTCAAAGTGGCAACATTGTTACTGATAGTAGTAGATGCCATAGACTGTGCTCCGGTGGCGCTGTAGGTAATCCCACTCAGGCTCGTACCGCCAGGGAAATTGGTAGCCTCAAGCGTAAGTAAGACATCAGTTCTGTTCCACCCCGCTCCGTCAGGGGGAGGTGAAACCGAGGCTTCCGTGCTGGGTGTAAGTGGCGGTCCAACTATCAGCACAGCTGTCTCTGCCGTCATCGCCGTGGCTTTAACTTGAACAGAAACGGGTCGCAGCCCCAATTTGCTGTTGCTCGGCACGGCCACATTTAAATGGACCTCGCCCATACCATCGATGGGGCTGGTGGCGATTAATCGTTGCCCTAAAAATACTTGAGCGATTCGGTTAGGTAATAGGTCCTGTGCCATTATTGTCATGGTGGCGCCGGGATTGATTCCAGGAGGGAAAACCGTACATTGCGGTAGAGAAGGCGGAATTAGAGATATAACTCGACCTTGATTTGAAAATTTAGGAAGCCGGTCAAGCGCTCCCGTAGAGTAAAGTTGCTGGGCAACGGCTTGCAATCGGACAAGATTATTTAGCGGGCCACAAACGGAGTCCGGCATTTCGATTGAAATCAACTTAGTCGGTAATGGTTCCCCACTTGAAGACAAAGCTTGCTGCGAAACCGAGGCCCGAATTCTGAAGTTCTCGATCTCGTAAAAATTTGCACCCTGCACCTTCCAGAGCTTTGACGAGACCTGCTCGACACCGTTGGATATATGCTTGACTACAATACTAGCAACTAACTCAGCACCCTTGAAACTTGTCTGAAAATTGAGAATCGCAGGGTCAGCGCCGGTGGTGGGATTGTTGTCCAAATCTACAAAAAAGAGATATTGATTTGTTGATAATGAGGGTATCGGGCCTTCAATTGTCTGGAATAACTCCGTTGTTTGCCTACCAGGAGTTTCCGCTATCCCAGTATTCAAGATGGAGACATCTGGAGGAGAATTGCAGGGTGCGTTCGTGCATGGAAAATCTGGCAGAAGCACGCCCGCTGGATCGTTAACAGCATCAAACCTAGCGCCGGGAAAAATCTTCGCAACTTCCCGTGTGGTTTCGATTTGGAGATCGGTTAATTGAAGATTTGTTAAATCGCTTACGAGATGCATCAAATTTCCACGACTGCTCACCTCCTCCCTTTCTCCTGGATCACAATATTCATCATAACGTCGAGGTCCCATCAAAGGCGGCATTAAACCGTTAGCGTCGTCGTCGATTCCGTTACCATGTCCTAGGCAGAGCGCATGGCCGAGTTCGTGCCCAAGAACTTGGAAGGAAGAGCCAGGATAGCAGGGGCCGTTTCCAGGGACCCATGTGTCGGATATGAAGTTTTGATCCCCCATACACACAAACATTCCTGTTATATCGGTAACTTTGAGATTCCTTGGGTGACCACAAAGGTCGTCGCCCCTTGATCTGTTAACCTTTAGTGAAGTCGGTTCTGGGGTTACGCCTAGTGCTCCGTTTCCGTGTAACACTCGAGCATTGATAACGCTAATCCCACGCTCATTAGGGTAAAGCTGTGCCCATGCTTGCTCGCACTCCTGTGCCACCCTAGCGTAGTGGCTGTTAAAGTTTCCGGGTTCAAGATCCCCTAGCGGGTAGTACGACTGGGACGGTTCAGGACTCGCAATAACGGGAATTCCAAGGGGGGCCCGCGCGGGAACGAATACGAGATGGGCATTGGGAAGCCATATTTTATCGTTACCCGCTTTGAGCAAATTCAAAAGATTCGCCCCGCTTGCCATAGAGTAAACTAATTTGCCGCCCGAATCGAGGGTTGGACCTCGCTTGCCATCCGCCTGCGGACTCCCCTCGATTGCACAGAATCTTATCGGAACTTGGATTAGTTCCCGCAAACCAAGTGGCAGAATGGTTGTAAGAGGACGCTCACAAACAGTGTAGTTGTCAGCGGGAGGCTCCGCCCTGACTATAAGATCCATTATATCTGTTCCGACAGGAGTATCGTAACGAATGGGCGCGGAAAAGATTCCTTGAGAATGATGAACACCCGTATGTGCGGGAACGGTCACTCGGCTAATCTCATGCTCAGCGCCTAGAATTCCTGGTGAAGTCACAGAAATGATAAAGGTGACATTCGCCTCTGTCTCATTCGCATAGCCTATCGGGAGGGGTATACCACTTTCCCCAACCGTAAGTGTTAGCGGTTGAAAGTCGCAATTTCCAAAGTCGATTCGGAGATCGGTGCCAAAATGGGAGGCAATGGAAAAAGCATTAGAAGTGGCGAGCAGTATGAAAATGCTGAGTAATTGGGCGGACTTCAATATATTCCTTCTATTGGTTATAACTATTAAAACTATTAGTACTCTTTAAAAGTTCCTCGATGTTCTGCTTAAGAAAATAGTATGGCGGGGAACCTCTGATAATGCGCTCCAATCTGACCCGGCGTCCGTCCGCGCTGCAGAATCCCAGAGCGAAGGAGGGGGTTACTTTAACGCCGCATTTGAGTCCTTGGGCGATCTGCCTAGCAATAATGTCAGCCCAACGCTCGCTATCAAGACACTGCTCAAAACTCAGCATTTCTAAATTGAGGGTTCGCGCGTAATTCGAAATATTATTCGAGGAAGATTGGTTATTGAACAGCAGTGTGCGCATCTCGAAGGCTTTGCCCTGTTCACCTGCGCAATGGACAGCCTCGGCAGCTTTGAAGGCATCTTTGTGGATTGACAGTGGAAAATCACAGAAAGTATATTTGACCTTTCCAGTGTCGATAAAGTCGCGTTTCAGTTGGGGAAGCACCTCACGAAAGAACTTAGCACAGATGCTGCACTCGTAATCTCCAAATTCCAAGAAAAGCAGTGGAGCCTCTGGATTACCTTCCACCAGATCAGTTTTGTCTATACGAAATACCCCATTGGTCGATTCTATCAACGCAGGCGCAGTTAGTCCGTGAAGCATGGTTTTAAGTTCCTGAATTTCCTTAAACATCGCGGCTTGGGCTTCTCTCAGGGCCACGATTTCCTTTCGGAGAGATTGTAATTCAGTAGATTTAGAATTAGAAGCAACTTGGGGATGAGCTTGTTGCTCCCAGAAAAAAGTTCCTGTCCAGAGCAAGAACGAGAGAGTGATTGATTTCACTCTTGAGGGTCGATGCACGTTCCATTTCCTTAAAGGACAGTGCTTTTTCATAAATTCTCAGAATAACAGAGTTCTGCCCATGTCGTCACGTAGGCAAACCGTAGTCAACAGTTATTTTCCATTTCTCCGGACTTCCCGAGCATCCGTGCGAAGTCTGGAAGGACTAATCGGTCACTTGTTCGCTGGTAAATCATTTTGCGCGTTGCTGGCCAGCGGTTCGCCGCGCGTGGAGATTTCCGCCCGGCAGAGATGTGCGGTTGGGTGAATGGCGTCGAAAAATGGAGTGTTGCGACAATCCGGTGGTGGCGACGCTCGGCGATGAATCCACAGGGCATCCCAAATAGCTTTCACCCAATTCTTCACCTAAACCTTCACTGAGCGAGCAGTTGGCGAGCAATGGAGAGCAATGCCGGTTGATGAACGAGTGGTGGTTAAACTGCTTGAACCCTTTGAAAATGGTGCCACACGGTGTGCGCATCGGATGATCAGATTCACGGATTCGCCAAGCGATAAAACCGCGCCTCGTTGGTGGCGGGCAAGATCACGGGATTCGCACTGCCACTCGGCGTGGGGGTTCAGTTCGAAATGCTCAGGTTCGCGGTTTGTTGCAGAAACCAGCCTAAGGTCGGCGGTGCCCACGAGACGATGGCGTTGATGCTGGAGATGGGCGTGATGGTGAGTTGCGGAATGGAAACGATGCTCGTCTCGGTGGCGAAGGGGCCACCTGCGAAGGACGTGTCCACGGCCTGCACGCTCCAATACACCGTCTGGCCATTCGTCAGGCCGGTGAGCGGGAGACTGTGGCGCAACAGCGCGTTGCCCATCGCTGGCGGGAGTCTGGCTGTTGGTGGCGGAATTCCACGAGAGCATCACGGCGTTGGTGGTGGCGGTCAGGGCCAGGCCGGTAGGCGCGCTGGGCGGCGTGTTGGTGATGGGGGTGCGACGGGCGGCTCGACCTTTTTCTGTCAGGGTTATCCGCAACCGTTTTTGCGGAACAACGTAGAACGGGCGCGAGAGTGGCCGTCGCATTGGTGAATCCAGGGCCCGCATTCCGCCACAGTTGCGGAGAGTTTCCCGTCAGGAAGAAGTCGAGGCGGCCGTCGTTGTCATAATCCCCCCCCGCACGCCACAGCGGAATATTCAACTCCCGGCAGATCAGGCGCGACCATGGCCGTCACGTTCGTAAAGGTCGGGTCGGCCGCGCGCATCCCCGCGGCCCCCAGGAGCACGTTGGTCACAAAGAAGAGACGGAAAAGGTGTCGTCGCAAGCAATTCATGATTTGTCCCTATCGTCAGAACCAGTGCGAGGGGTTTCGTTGCGTCTGCGCAATATCCGCCACAACACCTGCCCACAGGCCGGCGCACAACACCTATCGAATCAGCACGGTTGCTTTCATTGCCAATGTTCCTCCTGGAACGGCACGAAACGTAGGAGAGGCAACCGGCTTTTCACGCTAAATCGGAGACAGAGCACGTATAGCGGAGGGGCGTAGGCACGCGAAATCGACTCGAAGAAACACCGCGGACCAGGCAATTATTTAGATTGCGAACTTTGTGCCTAAACGCGCTTCCCGGGTCGTTGACTATTCGCCTTGTCAGGTCGAGCCCTTTCTCGCAAAAATAAACGCGATTGAACGAATATCTGGTAGTATTTGAAATCAAAGTTAGCTTCGGCGGTGGGAATTCACATGAATTCACGCGTGAGAAAAGCATTACCTGCGATCCCGACGAATTCAATTACGACCTTTCTGACATGAAGCGAAGGCTTCGAAGCAAATGGGAGGACAAAATACGGCACCGGATTAAAAACCCGTCGGACGAAATAGATTCACCCATATCGGCGAAAGTCACCGAAGGGCTTTTGGAAGACTTCTCCGTCACTGTTGGGGTAAGGCAAATCATGGAGGTTAGGACAGACATAGATGACTGATCCCCTGAGCAGCAAGAGTCAGTCAGCGCACCGGAATCCCGGTTGATAGTGCTTGCTCAATTCCTGACGAGCGCCGCGCCGATTGTGCGCGTAAAGGCACGGAAGAACGTGACGCAGGAAAGCTTAAGCCTTCGCGTGACCAGCACGCGGCCAAGGTGGATGGTGGGTAGTGGATCGTCTTTCATAGATTGGAAAAAAGCCGTCGTGGAGGAACAAAAGCACTCCCACCGGAAGAAGTGTGTGATCCCGCCTTTCCCAGATGAGCACTCTGTCTTGAGCAGTCATACCAGAGCATTGCGAATCGGTCTCTGACGCTATCGCCGTGTCGCCTGAACGATTCGAACCGGAGATCCGGGAAGTGATTGCCTTCCTTCGCTACTTCAGATCATTTTGGGACGCGAACACGGGATGATCGGCCATCCTCGCCTCTTGCCGGTTTTACCTGATTCTTCACCTAAACCTTCACTGAGCGAGCAGTTGGCGAGCACTGGATAGGCAATCGCAGGGCGATGACCGAGCGGTCGGAAAAGCTGCTTGAACCCTTTTAAAATGGCCCTACACTGAGCCTTGTAACTGAGTGAGTTGCGGTCGGAAGGGTAAAGTGTCCCGGTTCGATTCCGACCCTCGCCTCCATTCACAACTGGGGGATGCTCAAGGGGTTAGAAGCCGGAGGCGGTCAACTGACAGTGGATCTGCCAGTAAACCGGGGTCAAAATCGACTCCCCGGCTATACTCGCGCGCTGCCCAGTTTAACTCGTCCTCTGCTCGCTAACGCGGAACCACGGAACGGGTTCACGATACGCAACGGATATCGTGAACATGAAACGCCGCTTCCTCCTCTACGTTCGAGGCACCACTTTTTACCTCGAAGATACCCTGACCCGAAAACAGCAAAGCCTTCACACCAAAGACCGCGCCACCGCAGAACGCTTGCTTCACGCCAAGGGTGAAGCGGAACAACAATCGGCAGTGAACCTGCAAATCGCGCGCGCCTACCTCGCTGCAAGCGATCCCGCAATCGCCACGCGCTCTTGGCAGTTCGTCATGGATGAGATGACGAAGCTTAAAAGCGGCCCCACGCAGGAACGCTGGGTGCGTGCCATGAAAGACAAGGCTTTTGACGGCATTCGCGGTTTGCCTGTAATCGAATCCAGACCAGAAAATTTTCTACGCGTGCTCGAAGCGGGAAAAGTCTCGACAAATATTTTTCTACGCCGACTTCACAATTTCGCACTCGATATGACCTGGCTTCCCTGGCCGGTCATCGTGAAACGCCAGTGGCCCGAAGTGCGGTTCCGCGAGAAGCGTGCAATCACCTGGGAAGAGCATCAGGCCATAGTCGCGCGCGAGCAGAACGCCGAGCGCAAGGCGTTTTATCAACTGGCCTGGCATCTGGGAGCGGCACAATCAGATCTATCGGCTCTGGAGGCGGAAAATGTCGATTGGGAACATCACGCAATCAGCTTTTCTCGAAAGAAAACACAATCCATCGCTGTGCTTCGCTTCGGCGATGAGGTGGCGGAAATCCTCGGCGGTCTACCCCAGACTGGTCCTCTATTTCCGTATCTTCGCACTGTGCGGGCCGGGGATCGGGCGACTGAGTTTAAGCAACGCTGTGATGGCCTCAAAATCAAAGGAGTGACGCTCCATTCGTATCGTTACGCCTGGGCGGAGAGAGCCAAACAATGCGGCTATCCCGAGCGCTTCGCACAAGAGGCGCTTGGACACAACTCCAAGGCGGTGCATCGAGCTTACGCGCGGAAGGCTAAGATGGATTTGCCCTCGCTTGAAGAATACGAAGAGGCGCGGCGAAAACTCAAGATAGGACAACCTATTGTAGTAGGTCAGGCTGTTTCGTTGGTAAGCACGGGATAAAAAAGGCGCGGTCACGCGACTCTACGCGGCGGATCGCTCGCGACGTTTCTCCCGTTTTAGAAAAATCTCCGCCCCATTCCGCAGTGCTTGAATTTCATGCGTCAGCAAGGGCATTGGCAACAGTATATTGTCTCTTCGATTTCTTAAGACGCCATCGGCAAAAATTGTGGGAATGGGCCGCTGGTCAACTTTGACCATGATCTTTATCGAGGGAAGAAAGAGCAAATTAAAATTGACGCCTTCAGGGGTTCGTTGCCAACAAGGAGGATATATGACGTTTGGATAACGCTGTCCGACTAGGCGAGCCAACACAACTTGGAACTGATCTTCGCTCCCAGGATCTCGCTTCCTGATCAAGTTCGCAATCGTGGCTTCATGCGGCCCGAGCTGCACACGGGTAAAAAACGGGAGACTACTTGTCGACGCCCTCCACAACACGCTTAAAACAAAAAGTTTGAATCGAGTGTAGTCAACGTCCCTGATTACGAAGGCTTCCCATTGAGTCTGAGTTCGGGGAAAATCTTGAGTTCCTGGTGGTGTTCCCAATACTCGGTATCCGTATCCATCCCAATTGGAGAAGCCCCTCTCGCAATCATTACAAAGGATGCGGTTATCACAAAATCCGCTCTGCCAGATTTTTACATCTTTCGTGTCGTATCGCCTGGCTTCAGACCAACTTTTTGAAACCCCTTTCGCGTTGTGAAAGAAAGATCTGGGAATAATATGTGCCGCAACCAGTTTCTTATTCTGTCCACAAAGCTTGCAATTGTCGGTGCTCATCCATTCCTCCGGTCGGCTATAACGTTCTCCGAGACGAGGTTGAACGCAAGAAAAAATGTGGTTGTTGCTTCGCTCGTTCTAGAAATTGCCTGTGCACTCACCGCTTGAATTTCGTGTGTCGCCAAGGCAGTATCGCGCGAGGCGTTGTTAGAAGATTGTCAAAAATGCGCGGCGGTAGACCGTTAACAACTCAATCCCATGCCCGAGCAAGCTCGACATGTTCGCACATGGTGGGCATGAGAACAGTGATTCCAAAACCGTAAACTCCGCGCTGCGCTTGTATGCGACCGCGGGATTTGCGAAACGAGCTAAATTCATACCGAAGGTGGGCTGTGAAATCGAGTGGACTGAATTCGGCCAAGCGTTTCTGAAGAACTTCGCGACTATGATCGATGCCCTTTGCATCAGCGGTGATGAAGACCGGCTGATTATGTTGTTCTATTTGATGGAATGTTGGGCGCCGGACCAAGACTCCGCAAAGTAGCCCGGTCGTTCAGCTCATAGGCGCGTCAATAGATAAACTTTCTTCCCTTAGTAACCGAGGTATCTCACCGTTGAAGCAGGGACGTAAACAATCGCTCCGTTGGTTTCACCGGCGTCGACGGGGTCGCCTTCAGCCGAAGTAGCTAGCTTAATCACGATCAGGCTGGAGGCGCAGGTGGAGGAGATGTAATCGCTGGGGCCGGAGCAACGATGGTAACAGCGGCAACCGGAGGAGAATGCACAACAGTTTCCGTGTCGCTCTCTCCCTTTGCGTTCGTTTTCGCCGCCTTTGCTAAAAGCTTGGTAAGTCGTTTGCAGGCTTCCTGAGCCTTTTCGCCTTCCACAACCTCGCGCTTAAAGACCTCTTGCTCCAAGACGTGCTTAATCTGCTCCAAGTCGATTTTCACGTCCGGTGAAAGCACCTTAAGTTGCTTCCGAATCACCTTAAGCAGCGGTTCGCTCAGCACGACCGCCGCCATGCAAAAGCGGCTGAGTGCCTGCTTTTGATCAAAATATTCGGAAAGCGCGGTCTTCATCCAACCTTCTTTGCTGAGCAGAAACAGGTAAGAAAGATGATCCTCATCTTTTGGGTCTACCGCTAAAACATTTATCTCTGCGATCAACTCTTGATCGATTGGCTTCGAAAACGCGACTTTGTAAATCCGCCAAAGGATGCCATTGGTGAGAACGACCCAATCAATCCCCTGGTTCGCGGCATAATCCACGGCTTGCTTGAGAAATGCGTCCTTGAGATCTTGTCCAATCGCCTTTGCTTCAACGAGAAAGACCAGAGAACCATTTAACTTCACCGCCAAATCGCAATACGTCCCTCTGATCGCTGTCTCCGATGTGATCTCGGAGTATTTGTCGTATCCAAAGACCTCAGAAAGCATATCCGTAATAATAATCACCGTGTCGGATTCGTTGACGTCTCTTGATTGGGCCGACGCAAGAACGGGCTGGAACCGCTTGATTCCGGCACTGAGGCGCTCGCGGACTCTGCTGGGAATTGATGCCATAGGGAAACGATTTATAGTTGTGGCACTTGGGAGAAACAAGTCAGATTTTCACCCCTCCGGGAGCGATATCCTCCGGGGTGGAATTCAACCATCCCTTGCTCGGCGCAGAAGAACGGCAAATCTGACTAATCTCACAATGAACTCGAGGCACCTGTTTTTCCATTTCCTGCATCAATGCCCGAGGAATCGGGGATAGCGGGAAATTCCGGTTTTTCAATGTTCAACCTCTCCTCGATGCTACGCAGTCGAGCAATGATCTCTTTCAGCTCAGTTGCCTCGTCAGTATTTTTAGTCCCGATAAAAAGCGAAGCGACGATGCCGCTTAATGTTCCAAACAATCCCACACCAGCAAGCATCAAGATTATCGCTACCGCTCGACCTTCCACCGTGATCGGATACTTATCTCCGTAACCAACCGTTGTCATTGTAGTGATGCTCCACCAAATGGCATCATTGGCGGTCTTTATATTTGATTCCTTTTCATCTTCGGCGATAAGAATTGCAACAGAAGAAAATGTAATAAGCAGTAATGATGTCAGAAATACCGATGCAAATGCGCTCTTCGGCTTATTCTGTAGTATCACCGAAACAATCCGGTGCCCAACGCGGACACCACGCAGGAGACGAATAATTCTCAGAACACGAACCATCCGCCCGACTCGCAACACGTCAACATTGGGAATGCAGGCGATAAGGTCAATCCAGCCCCATCTCATGAATGATGCTCTGCTTTCTGCCCTTTTCAACCTCAAGACAAAATCTACGAAGAATAATGCGCAAGCAACGTTGTCAAGCGACTGCAAGATTCTCGATACTTCGCGTGGCACTGGTGCGACTGTATCTATGACCAAAGTCAGAATGACAATGATGGAAAGCAGGAGAAGGCAAAGTTGAAAAACGGTGACCCCTTCTGAATTCGGCGGTTGAGGCGTCTGCATAAGCGACTAAATGGGGCGGCAGCGTCACATGGAAATGCGGTAAGCCTCCAAGAATGGGATTGAGACATCAAGGCGCAAAATTACTTGGCGAAAAAAAGTCTCCTCTACCTAAAATTGGAGGCGCTATGCCTTTTACGAAGAACGGGTTGAGCAATGTGGAGTCGAGCCCGGACTGTATTCTCGTCAAGCTTACCCTTCCGAAAAGCCTCCCAAGTATCCAAAACCTCCCGTGGCATGGAATCGATGTGGAGTTGTCCAGTGCGGGCGGTCGTAATGTTGTGCCAAATATAGTTTGCACCAGTGTCAAGAAGTGTGAACGCCTCGACGAACCACTTTGGGTTATCGGTTGTTTCGCGAGGAACACCGAAGAAGTGCAGATACTGCGAAGTTTCTCCGTGAAGTCGCCTAAGACGCGGAATGTCCCATTCGATGAGCGCCGGTTGTTTTGGATCAAGCGAACCACAAATATTGGTGAAGCGGACGAGTTTCGCGTGGTCGGGGGAAAGACGATCGAGGACCTTATACATCTTGGTGGAATCGCCCTTACAGCGGGAATATTCATTCATCTCCAGCTTGCCACCAACAGCAGTGACAATAATGTCGAACCAAAGGTGCTCGATGCCGAGACGCAGTTCGAGAGCGGCATATTGAAGAGCTGTAACATTGGTTCTGCGTTTGGCGTGGTCGAGCCAAGAAATAGCCTGCCAAAAATGCCACCCAGAATCGAAGAGCCGTTTGCCATCGACGATCTGTTGCGGCGTCCGCTTCTTATGCTGTGGCACGTGCATTAGGAAGTTTGGTCATCGGTTTCCATTTCGTCTTACTTTCTCGCGAATTGTTCAGTCAGATAGCTCAGATTATTACTTGCATCTATAATGAAAATTAACCGCCCTTCAAACGGCTTCGCAAACTTATCGGTCAAGTTCAAGGTTTTCTCGTAAGTTTCTCCTTTCGCTGTTTTCCAAGCAACCGTCCAATTATCAGCATAAGAGACTTTGAACGGTCCAGCAAAAGTCTTCCCTTTGCCGGGCACCAAGACACCGGGCTCATGCGCCATGCCTCCAGAAGAAGCGACGAGAGAACACCACAGGCTATTTGTGCCGGTATTCCTAACACTCAAGTTGTAATTATAAGAATCGGCAAGTAAAGATGCGCAGCCCGCTAGCAACGTCATCGTAGCAGCGCAGCAAATAATAACTGTTTTCATAGGGCTTTCTATCTTAAACGCTTTGGAAACATATTGTAAGGAAAGACTAAACTTAGATTGTGCGGGGTGCTGTTGCCCATGAAGGAAAAGCCAGGAAGTGGACCAAAAGGTACGCCAGCTGCAATTCCTTCGCTCCAAATGTAGTACAAGGGTTCGAAACTTAAGTCTCGGGTATCGTTCCCATATCCTCGCCCAATATCGGAATGGTCACCCGGAAACAATTCCTCGCCGAAATCTTGGTCGCTACGACCTTGATTCAAAGGAGTGGACGGAAATAGATACCTTTGCTCATCTGCAGCAACTGCGTGTCGAGCCACCTTCACATTAGGTGGAAGATCCAATCGGTAATTAATGTTTACCTGATTCCCGGGTATCCCAAAAGATGCAACAGTGTCGAAAAGTCCGACATAGCGAATGGGTGGAATGACACAGGGTTTTCCGTAGATTGTCCTGCTAATTGTTTGACCCTTGCCGAGAGAAGTAGTGAGTGTGTACTTCCCGCTTCCATCGCCTCGTTCATATATCATATTTGCAAACTCGCGAGCCATCGCCGCGCCGCGGCTAAATCCAATAATATCAATCTCTTTATCGCCGTTTTTGTAGTTATTAAGAAATTCCTCGTAAGCTCTTTCTAGCCGGGTTCTCGCACCCAATCCAGTAAGTCCTCCAATAGACTTTTCACCAAACGAACTACCAACACCATCCTCATAATGTGCTTCACCAAGATAGCCCTGCGCTAAAGTCAAAACCCATGTAAACCTACCCTTGCTAACCTCCCGATCGTTGTTACCCGTGCCATCAAAAGCGTAAAGCGCCAGTCCTAACCGATCGAAAGTATTGACCGGGTTGTTCTTAACAAAGGCATATAAATTTAGCCCGCCGCTTTCGCTAATTGGATCTCTGTTGAGCCATCGCCCGTTAGCGGGGTCATAGTAGCGGTATCCGTAGTACAGAAGCCCTGTCTCGGCATCTTCGTATTTGCTACTCCACCGCAATGATGTCGGAGCTCCCGCCCCTCGCAGGGGCTCTCCAAACGGCCCATATTCGAGGCGTTCCACCGCACTACCAGTGAGATCCATCAGTCCGGAAATGTTCCCTTGTCCGTCAGCCACGCAGAAATATGTAGCGTGCGAAGGTTGGTGCGCATCGTACAAGGCCAACAGACCGCCCACGCCACCCGCGTTGTCCATAGTGCGACTTTCATCAAGTCCCCAGACGTACCATCCGCGCAATGCACCATTTGTTAACTCCAACTCCGCTAAAGGGCGCCAATTGTCCCAAATCCAACGCAAAGAATTGGTCAACTGCCATGCGCCGGAGACCCAGTTGCTAATCGTCTTACTCACACGACGGCCCTGGTAGTCGTAGTTGAAGACCAGCTTTTGCCTTAGCGCTGCGGGAACCGCTGGGCCGGATTCAATTTCCGTCAAGTGATTCTCGGCGTCCCATTTAAATGTCAAACGACCGTTGTTCGTAACGTTGCCGTCGGCATCATATCCGAAGAGTTCAGGCGTCTTAGACACGAAGGCTTGAAATAAATTTGTGGTGACAATATCGACGTTGTAAGGAGGAAAAGCGTAGGGCTGCTGTAGGACTCCGATATTTGTAACACCTAACACTACGGCACCAGTGGCGTTGTTTACTAACAATTCAGTCCGAAAATAATCTCGTGAAGGATTTTGAGCCAAAACGCGCTGGTTGTTGACCGTTACAGTTGCGTCGTTACCGGCCTGATTTAGTACATCGACATAACCAGGAACTGTGCGTTGTGTGTATTGATTTGCGGTATTTGCCGAATAGCTCTGAGGACGCAGTCCGGAGCCCCATTCGTTTCCACCGCTGAGCGCGCTTTGACGATTACCTATATCGTCGAATGTATATTCAAACTGTTGTCCCGCAGCAAGGACATTGTTTGACCAAAAATGTTTGCCGGTGATTAACTGCCCCAATGCGTCGTAACCATAGCTCCAACGCGAGGAATCGTAATTCGTGACGGCAGTGCGCTGCCCAGCAGTGTTGTAACCATATCGAAAGGTCACTCCTGGTGTAGTGCCAGAGCTCCCCGGAGCGTGAACGATTGCAGTAAGTCTGTCGAGAGAGTCGTATGTACGAGTGGTGATCAGGGGGTAAACATCCAGTGCGGGAGAATTATTTGCCCGATGCCAACTGACACTCGATACCAAAGGAGAATTCGTTAAATAAGAGTAAAGAGCTTCATAATCGGAGTTTGTCACCCCTGATAGGCGCGAGGCGGCGTCGTATGCAAAGTCGTTAAAGTCAGAACTTGGCGTATTCGCATAAACTCGCGTTCGGCGTAGCAGGGAATCAAGGCGATTTGTTAGCAGGGTCTGACCGTTGAGAGATTCCTTTAATACTAGGCCCGAATCGTGCAACTGGAATGTGTTGACATTTGTTCCTTGGAGCAATTGGAACATGCGACCGCGTCGGTCGTAGCTATAGGCCAGATCCAAAGTGTTATCTGAATAGTCGATCAAACCGATCTCCCCAGCCGCGTTGTATGTATAGGTTGTAGTCGTACCGCGAGCCCACGTACGTCTCACCAGGCGCCCCGAATTTGTATAGGAGAAGGAATTTGTCATACCATTTGGAAAAACCTTTGCTGTCATAAAGCCGCGATAAGAATCGTAGTACCAACGAGTAGTCTCGCTGCCCAGTGAGCCAGAATAATTCGCCCAAGTGACCTGATTGGTTAAACGTCCTTGCGCATCGTAACCATAGTCTACCGGATAAACACGACTGCCCTGACGGTGCCTCAGCAAGCCGTTGGTATAGTAGGTTTGAGTTACAACACCCCCGTCGGGGCGTGTGACCTGGTCGAGACGACCAGCCGCATCATAATGATATTGGGTGCGGAGGGAGGCTTGGCCGCCACCCGGAGACGGCGTAAAAACATCCGTCAATTGATCAGCATTGGCAAAAACGTTGGTGGTCGTTCCAGTGCGGGCATCCGTGACGAGCGTCTGTCGCCCGTGCGCATCATAACCGTAAGTGGTGGAGCGGAGCGATCCGAGATTTGCGTTGGTAACCTGTACCGAAATAAGGCGTCCTGTGCTGAAGCAACTTATGGTGGCAGTGCCGTCGGGGGCGGTATCGACAACGTAACGGCTACCATTGGTAAACATTGTCTGGCTTTTGTTTGTTCCGTTGAAGGAAATAAACCACGAGCGGAGTCCATCGAGCGATCGGTCTTGCGTAAGAACGAGGAAATCGGCGCTCCCTCCGGTATCGTAAGTAGCGACCTTGGTTGTGATGTGACGCACGTCAAATCCATGAGCGGCGGTTGCCGAGGACTGAGTGCGGGTTACTCGGTTGCTTGTTGAGTAGAGAATTCCGCTTACTGGAGTACTGCTGTGCTCCAGATCAACTGCCACGAACTCGATTTCACCTATCACATTGTAAGAGTAGTCAACCATCACTCCATCGGGATCGATAGTCCGAGCGAGTCTTCCGGGGTATGATTCGCCACCATTGTAGAAAATAGTTTCGTTCACAGCATTGCTTTGCCCTGAAGCAGCTGCTTCGACTGTTTTTACAAGTCGGCCCACCATATCTGAAAGCGTCATGGTCCATTCGGAGGTATCAGCTCCCGTTGCATCAAGTTTGATCTCTTTGGTGAAGATGAGATTGCAGTTAAGCCCATTAGCAACGCCATTGGTCGCGCCGTACTCGTAGCGCCTGGGGAAGGCTGCGGTGCCGCCAACTTGGCGGAGCGAACCGTCTCGATAGTATTGCTCGATCCGTGTACCCCCATCAGGAAAGGTAATCGTCCGGGTAACCGGAACTCCGGACTCCGCATAAGTTGTAGTGCGATTAAGAGCGTCTGTGCTCTGCGTTAATCTGCCAGCGGTGTTGTAAACATTTGTAACCGTCGTGACCGTAGTGCCGTCCGTGCCCCGTCTTCGCCGTGCAAGGACGTTACCATCCGCGTCGAGCACGGTGGTGGAAAGAATTCCACTTTCAAGGGTCTGAACCGCCCTTTTTAGGATATCATTGGTAAACCACGTGACTGTGCCTTCACGATTGGTGATCGACTGCACTCCGCAGCAGCCATATTGCGTAAAAGTGGACGTCCCGTCCAAATACTGCACGCGCAGCGGTCGATTAAACTCGTCATACATAGAAAACAATTCGAGGGCATTTGTTTTCCCGGTAATTCCATCGGTAACAGTGCGTGTTTTAAGTTGGCCGTTGGTACTCACCACAGTTGTGGTTTGGGTCCCGTCCCACCCCGGCCCATTGCCCACCTGAGAGACGATGTTACTCAGGACATCGTCGGAATACTGGTAGTCAGTGAACGTAAGATCAGGGTTAACTATTTGATAAAGCCTTCGATAGTTAGTGTCACTGGAATACCTGTTAATCTGAGTAATCAAATTGTTTCCGTGCGAGTAGGATGCATTGGTCGTTACACAGCGGTAAATCGCCTGAGCGTAGGAAGAAAACTTGTTATAGGTGCGAGCCACTTCTCGATTAAGAACATACTCAGTAATGCGTAAAGGGACGTTAGTAGAAATCCGATCGTAAAAGCCGTCGGGGTAAAGATAATCAATGAATCGGCAGTTGCTTTTGTTTGTGGTGGGTAGTTCGTCTGCGATGGAGGAGAAAAGGTTGGTTATGCGCTGATGGGTATCGAAGAACGCAATGCTCCATGAACCATCGGCACTTGAGGTATCACGCCGCAAGCCGTCCGCGGAATATGTCGTATAATTAGTTCGTGCATCAGACCCCACTCCCGCCCACTCCTCCACCATGGCTTCCCCCCAGGTGAAAGTTCGGAATTTGTGCCCTCGCACCGCATTCGTTTTACCGGCGCCATCGGTGATGGTGTCCACAACCGTACGGACAACGTTTGTTTCCGACCAAACAGTACCTCGAGTCTCAGTGCGAACACCACTAGCGGAATTCAACGTCCAAATTCGCGGGAACGAAAGATTCGTAGAAAAGCTATAGCTATAAGCAACGCCATTGCCGTCCGTGATAGTAAGATTGCCTGATGACGGATTATCAACCACTACCGTAGAAAACGGTGAATTGGTCAAACTATAAAAGCCATTCGTCTTAACACCTACTTGCCATGGCCGGTAAAAGCGAATTTCATACTTCCCTGAGTTGATAATTTCTATGTGCGCTAGTCCCTGAGGAACTTTTACTTGCTTCATTCCCAAAGCGTTTGTGAGAACGACTGCATCACCACGTCGATAGTTGTAACGAAGCATCAATGGAGAACCTAAGTTCGCGCTCCAATTCGTCGAATGCAAACTCAACGTACCCATGGATTCTCCACGTGCCCCAACACCGAGACTCACTGAGGCATCGACGCTTCCCAATACGGCGAGCACACTGCTAATAGAGCAAGAAGCGGCATCACAGGTGGTGCAGCGCCGCAACTCCAGATCCCCAAGAACTTCGCACGGCGGGGTGGAACTGTCCGTGACCTTTACTGTAATCACCCCAGCCTTGTCACCGGCTCTGATCATTCCGTTGGTTGCATTTATTTGGCAATTTAGTTTGTCGTCGGATTCGATAGTCCACGTGAGCGGATACGTCAGGCCCAAGAAGGGGTTTCCAGTGTTAATGTATGGATGAGTGACGGAAACGTTGTCTGCTGGTAACACGTAAGCATCACCATCGCGTTCCGTATCAAATTGCATTTCGAATAGGTATTTGTGCAATAGGCGGACGGTCCAGGTTCCCTCCGCCGCGTGATCTTGCGCCGCGCCGCCCTGATCGATCGCACTCGTCAGATTAGGACTTCCGTTGGTGGAAAAGGCATAACAACTGGGTAAACCGAATCGCAAATGAATAGAACAAACATTTGCGCCCGCTACGGTAAGTCGATAAATGCGCCCGACCTCCATATTGACGCGAGCTCCTTCAATGTCTGCACCCGTGAGACATCCAAGGCCATTGCAGGATGCCACGGCATCGGCAAACGTTATAGTAAAAGGACTAGCAGCACATCCGCCGCTTGGATTGATTGGATCATTACTGGGAAACATGTCAACACTAATGCCGCCAAGGGTGGGTGGAGCATGGATGGAGACAGAGACGATTAGTAACAGTAAGAAGATTGCAAGTCTTTTGGCTTGAGATTGGCTTCGCATGACGCTCTTAATGGCCAGGTTCTCCGTGCTCATATATTTTAGTGGCATGTAAATGACGTCAGATTATTTTCGGGGAATGAGTGTGCGAAGCTTGATATAGCCCAAATCAGGCTGCCAGCCCGAAAGATTTGGGTTGCGTCCTTGAGCGACTTCATCGTAATCATTTACACCATCTCCGTCGGTGTCCGCTGCAGCCCAACTGGATTCCGTTGCAGCTTTTAAACCATTGCCATCGGAATCTTCAAGATAGTCAGCTAAACCATCCCCGTCAGTATCGATTGGAATTCCGTTGGTCGTCGCTACATAATGAAATGAAATGTCTAGCCTGTTCGTCCCTTCTTTCACTTGATTGGTAGTAGTTGTGTAGTGATAAAAACCCACGGTCGAAGCATTCAGAACACTTCCAGTGTTGATAAGGGTGGAAGTGTTGGTCAGATAAAACCGGCCCAAGCTCCCTGTTTGGTAGTTAGGCTCATCAACCAAAACATCGTGAGTGCCTCCCCCCCCGCCAGTAAGCCGCGTGGTGTTAGTGATGTAACCATTATAATCGTGAGTCAAAGTCAGGGGCGAATATTGTGAGAGGGTCGTCCTGTCAAAAAAGTTATTGTAAAAACTCCATGTGTAGCTCCCGCTCGGTTGACTCTGAAGATCGACGCTGCCTTCGCGAAAAAGGTTGTTGGCGGTGTAAATGTTATGCGTCATATATGGGAATATCACCAATTGAACGCGATCAAAAATATTGTTGGTGAAAAAAAGATGTTGGTTCGAAGTGTTGTTAGATATATCAATGCGTCCGCCACCCAACTGACAATCGCGCAAGGTCAGAAGACTCAAGCCGCCTTCGGCGTGAAGCTGCTTAATGAGGCGCGTGCTGCTTAGCGATGGAAGTTCTGTAAAATTAAGACGGATTATGGGACGAACCGTAGGGAGGTTTGCATCAGACAGTGTAGGACTCGTGGTGTTTGTGCTTGTGCAGTTCTCCTGAATGCAGTGGGTGCGTAAAATGCGATTGAGCGAGGTTGCCAGACCATCACTTAAAAGTTGACTTCCTGATTGTAGTTGCAGCCCAAATGTGGCGCTGCCAACATCAAGCGCCAGCGTGACGCCGTTGGTCAGCCGGAGGGTCGCATTTGTGATTTTCATTCCCAATCCTATGAAATCGATTGGATCATAGTGATATCCGAGGTCAGGCAAATCAGTGTCCCTTTGCGCCTGCGGTGACAAAAGTGTGTCGGTAGTTATGGCGTTGCTCAGGAGAACTGGCGGATAAGTGGTGTAATTTCGCAGATCATTTGCGAGGGTCGAATTAATATTAGTTGTGCCTGCATTCCTGTTGGTGCTTCCGGCGGCAAGATAGTGGCTTCCGCTCCCCACAGTCTGGAAAAATCCGGTATCGTCAAGATTTGTAATAACGTCGCTCCCACCATTAAAATAGACGTAGTTGGTCACTGATAAAATTAGCGTGTTGGTGAACCATCCGTTTGTATAGGTGCTGCTTCTAAGGGCTCCTAATCGGTGAAAGGTAACATTCTCACAACGGTTTGTTCCCCCGGTCGCGAAAGCAAATGAGCCGTCACTTACTAGCACATTACGGAGCCACGCGTGACCTGTACTATGGAAAAGCGCAACATAGTTGCTGTTAAATTGGGCATGACTAAGAGTTAAGTAATTTGCGCCCATGTTTATCGCGTAGTAGGCGTGACGAAAAAAGATGTGGTGCAAGTCGACCGGATTGATGTTTCCGGTCAAATCGATATATTTGCCGTAGTAGTTCGTGCCTGCATTACCGGTCGAACCAGTTATTATCTCGCCCACGGTGTTATCATCTTTGCCGGTAAAGATGATGGGGCGACCCGCCGCGCCCAGGCACACCACCGGCCCCGCGATAGTCAGTCGAGAAGCAGTTGTATTGGCATTGGTGCTTTTTATTACACTTCCTCCTTCAAACGTGGTCGTGCCGTTTAAAGTCACCGCCGATTCCACGTAGTAGGTTGTGTCACCTTTAAATAGAAAATTGCTCGCGGTGGTCATCGTCGAATAATCAAGGACGAGACCCCGGTCCTCAGGAAGCGAAATACTTGGAACTTGGACTACGCGCGAGGAGTCGCTCGAACGTGATGAAGGCGACTTAAGCGAAGCCGTTCGAATGGACACGTTACCAGAGGCACGTTTAGTCGGTGCTGAAGGAAATTGGCGCGATAGTGTTGGCACCTTGGAAGGCGCTGTGGCACGCGCGAAAACGCCATTGGGTTTTTGCTTGATTGCCGCGCCCTGCGGCAATGTTTTTACATGAAGCTCGATGGCGAGCCATTCGACGCTTTCCACCAAAAATGTTCTTCCTTCCAATTGGACCCAGCTCTTAGCCGTGAGAATTGGCTCTGTGATCTCATTAAAAAGGTCAACCGGCTGCTCCAATGGAAAGGCGCGTCCTGATCCGATCATGGTACTGCCAAAGTGAAGCGTTTCATCAACCAGGTCGGGAGATCCCATCGCTTGGCGAAGCGCTGAGTCGAGCTGACTCTTAATCACCATGCTCTCTTTAGCGGGCGCCGGCGCTTGTAGCATCTCTGTCAAAACTTCCATGCGGCAGGTAGCCACTGGCAAATTCCAATCGGCGGGGGTCGCATTCTGGGGCCATCTCCTGATGATGATATCCTGCTCAATGCCCATTCGCGTGTAGGTGTAGCGCAGGTCGGCAACGATACCGTCGCCGGTTAAAGCGCCTCGATAAAGAACTTGGTTGGGGGAGCTGAGTTCGCCGATTGAGTCAGTGAGCTCGGCAATGAGCACACTCTGGCCGGACACAGCATCCCTCAGCGCAAGTCCCAGTACGTGGCTTTTGAGGCGAACGCCTTCTGAAGTTAAAACGTCAACTGCGCCTGGACTATTGGCATTGGGGCTCAAAATCACTTGCGTCTGCCCTTGACGGGCGATTGCTCCCCCCTCGAACAGTTCAAACAGCTCGCGAGTTTCAAGCCATTGTCCAGTTCCCGCATCCCAATAATTCATGCCTCCACCCAATGCGATGACGCGATTGGTGTGATAGTTAGCCTTACCAAAATAATTTAGCTGCGGCGTCAGGGTCTCAATTATTCGATGATGCGGCCCGCGCTCGATAATGGTTTCTGGGGCCACTTCATCCGCAGCCACACTGTTGGCGGCAGAAAACGCCAGGTAAACTGCTGTAAGGAGCAACAACCAAAGTGGTTGCTCCTGTGTCGATTTAATCATCATGACGTTTCCCCTTTAGGAGTGTTTGGTGTTGAACTTTTGTGGAAAGATCTCAAACGACGCGGTTAAATTGCAGGCGAAGGAGCCAGGCGCGAGGATGAAGTGAGAGAGACGAAAGATCGCTGAAAAGGTGCAGGTATTCGGGTCCATCCGAAATAATCTTTTTTGGGTCGCGAGCTTCTTATACGAAGCTTCAAGTCTTGTCCCCACAAAAATGCAATAATCCCAAAATTTCTTTTCGCCGGAGTCCACTGGACCTTTGGCAGGGTTCATTAAGCAATACGGAACAAGTGAAATTATCCTTTCAAAAAGTTTCAAAAAAGTTTTGCGAACTGCGGTAAAGAAAGAGTTTGCCGCGCTTTTCCGTCTCAATGGCGGCTTTTCAGATGCAATTGCCTAGCGGCGCATTGTGGCGGAGGGAGGACTGGTCAAGGTGGGGCCCCCGTTACGGAGGGTCTAAAAGTTTTGGGTTTCCAGGGCTTCGGGGAAGGAAATCCAAAACTTTTGGATGCCGTTACGGGGGAGACCTTGAAGAGTTCTTCCCAAGCCATATCATCGTCGGCGCGCAATTGCCTTCGATTTGCATCCCTCTTTTGCCTGAAGGCCGAGATTCGTAATTTGTGTCCTGCAAACATTGGAACTCGTTCGTCTCCAGGGATGCGATACGTTGCGGACAAGTCTTGCCCACACACTTTGGGAGCGGTCCTCAAATTGTATACACCCGTGAATAACCATTTTCGGGCTTCTGCGGCAGGGGCGATGTTCCCATTGACTTGGGTTCTACACGACGTCGAAGCATGGAGAGGCAAGAGGCAGGAATGGAGTGCTGTTATGGCGAGGCAAATCCGTCAATTTGCGGCTTTGAGCACCATGGATACCTGCGCTGGAGCAACTTTTGGGGTCCTCGGTGCGCCCACTTTCCGGTAGCTCAAATCGGTTCTGGCAGCATCCCCTGAACGCCGCACCCACGAGTCACAGGTCCTCGACGAACCCCTGTGTCTCGTGGATGGATTGTTTTCAGGAGTACGCCCTTCAAACTCCCACGCATTTTTGTGACTCCTTCGCGCGCAGGCCACAGTCTTTCTCGAAAGCTTCGCATTCGCACACCGGATGCACCTCCGGTGCGGGAAAACGGAGCTTTCGACGTGCAAGTGTCTAATGCTGAGAGTTAACGCATGTTCACAAAATGTAAACAACGAGCTTCCTGGCTTCGAGCTCGAACGCTCATTGACGACGGAGTAATTGATCCAAACAATTGCCCCGATTATGACCGAAACGTTTCCTTGCCAAAAATGCCTCGCTCACGAAAGAGGAACGCGGGCGGACAAACCGCATGAAGCCTTGGAAGTGATCGCGACATCCATCTTGCCGGGTCACTCAATGTATGGAGGCGGGGGCACCGAAACAACCTATCGTTGCAAAATTTGCGGTGCCACTGTAACCCGCTCAACGGATAAACTCGACGCCCCTAATTTCTGGACAGTCAGCCCCAAGAAAACAACCTGACGAAAAAACAAAAGGTCGCACCTGGAATCTCCAACGGCGTTTGGCACGTTAAAATGCGTGGGGTGTGTCCTCATCAGATCACCGACATCAGGGGTTAAGGTCAACACAATGTGGACCGAAAACGGGAGCTGCTGACCGCAGGTTTACGTCGGGAAAATCCGGTCAGGCTCGTGTGAGTCCAATCGGCGTAGGAAGTTCGGTGTGCGGAATCAGGCAGGTTGCCAGCAACCGCCGAGAGTGGATAAAATAATATCCACCTTCACGGGAGTGGGCTGCTTGATCCCCCTATCGCGGATCCGAACGAAGTGAGGGTTCAAGCGATAGGAGTTGGTGTCCCGTTCTCAAAAAATGAATCTTGAGCATATTGCTGAAGATTCAGCACAGAAAGCGTGGGCGCGAGGGGACAAGATCATAATTCTTCAAACAAAAATTAAGTCAGGAGATTTGCGCCATGCTTATCGGCTGCGCCGTAAATGCCACTGGCGCGGTTTTCTCGGGAACGTCGCCCCCCGCGTCCCTTCCCTCTACCCAATCGTGGATTTCCGGCGACTGCGCCCATCCGCGAGGCGGCAGCTTCCGCCCCCACGAAGTGCCACCAGATCGAGCGGGGATAGTGTCTCTCTACTCAAGTTGTTTCGGCCTCGTGTAAAATTTCGTTGACGCCCGGGTTGCTGGCCCAGTAGTGATTTGTGAATGGATGTACGCAGCCGTTTGCGCAATTTTGCTTTTAGCCGCCCTGTAACGCTCATATTTGCGATTATAGCAAATGTGAGCGCCTTGGTCGGTCTCGCGCAGTTTTTCGGTCTAACTCCCGGCTCTCCGTTGACCCAAATCGCGACGGTTGTTTTCACCGGCGCCACTGGAGGTTTCGTCGTCTGGGCTACTTATATTACTCATCTGGAAAACGCTCGTTTGAAAACTTGTGCGAGCGAATTACATCAGATTAATCACAGCTACCGGGATGCCCTCTGTGAGGTTTTTTTTGACGGCCAGGTTTTGGATGATGATGAACTATTGGACAAAGAACGGGAAGCGCTGACCACGGTGACTGGCAAAATCGCGAATATTTTTTGGTGTTTGACCAACAGGAAATGCATGGTTACGGTCTATCTGCTGGAACAAGAAAACGGGGAAACTGTGACGTTTTCCTGGGCCAGAAGTGAAAAGGACATCGAACGAGAGCCGCGTCCTTTGCGCAAATTTAAAGTGACTCCAGAAAATACGCGATTTCACGAAGCAACTCTGCTTCGACCGACTGGACCGGCTCATTTTTTTGGGGGGGATCTGGAAGTATTATACAAACAAACCAAATATCACGACTTGAATTCGGGTTGGGAAAGGCTGTATAAGAGTTGCATCGCTGTCCCAATTCGTTTTCTTAAATGTGGTTCGGAGGGGCCCGCGCACTCAGATGCCTTAGGGTTTTTGGTGGTTGACACTAAGCATCCAAATAGGCTTAATGATGACTTCCACGTTCAGTATTTGGCAGCGTTTGCTGACCAAATGTATAATTATTTAAGCTTAATGCGCAGGAGATACCAGCGGTAAAAAATGCCGCTTGGTGATCTTGGTATTTGAGATGCTTTCAACCGGCGGCCTAGAAACACACAGGAGAAATGATGAATGAACTGATCAAAGTTTCAGATAGGAATAATGACCTAAACAAGAGGGCCTACTCTATTGCAAATCAAGGCACTACAAGGCTTCCTAAGCCGGATACGCGGCAAGGAACGTCGCATAATAGCGAAAGCACTGATGCGCCGAAACCGACTTCTACCATTCAAAAAGCGGACATAAAACCCTAGGACTTTTCGCATAATGCGGAAGGTGAACGATTAGCCCGCCGAGCGTTCGGTTTCACCTGAGGTGTTTGCTCCGCCGATGGCGAAGGCTTTCTCTTTACTTGTTGTTCACGTTTTCGCTAGTTTGCTACAAATCCCCTTGGAGTTGGTTCGTCGAAGTTATCTGTATAAATTTCGACAACCCTTGTCTAAAAAATTGACATCTTTTTGACTTCGGTGACAGCCATTTGGCCCAAGTCCACGCGGGGATGGCTCGTTAGTTTCAGTTGAGGCGTCACGCGGCAAACTGTATCGAAAAATCCTTCGCTTGTGGGCTACGGAACCGGGCTGGATTGTCGGTCCGGGAGCGCAACAGGGCGACTCGCGCGCGTTCTTCCTGGGCTTGGTTGATATGGTGCCAAAGTCTTCTGCGGACTATCGCCACGAATAGCCGCACCGGGTCGCAACCCACTTCCCTCGCCTTCACGGCTGCGGCGATAAAATCCAAAGCACTGGCTTCGCTCCCCGTAATCCAGCCGCTTGCAGCAGCCTGAAAAAAGAGTTCCTCCAACCGATTGAGGTGCTGAAAATCTTCCGCACGGATATTTTTGAGTGTCGCTGGGGGTAAATCCTTGACGGTGGGAGGTGGGGTTTCTTCCCCTTTCCCTTTCAAGCAAAAACCAGAACGAAGCGCCTCAGCGTGAGTTTTCTGGTTTTTAGATTCGATAGAAGTTTTCTGGTATTTATATGGGGGTGCAAAAACAGGGCATTTTCCGGAAGGTGGGGGTGCAAAAATTGGCTCAGATTTATCTCGTTGCACGTTGAGTTTGCCGGGCGCTAAGAATTTCCAATCGAGGTTTATCGAAAAATATGCGCCGGTGCGGTTGAGCTTTCGCTGAACCGATCCCCTGTCCCGGTCAATCCATCCATACTCGATGAGTCTTGCGCGCGCATAGTTCACGGCGCGTTCGCTCACATTGAAGGTGCAGGAAATCCAGGAGACCTTGGCAGTGCCTTTGCCTGAAAGGTCGCCGTGCCTCGACAACGACAATCCGCGCACCACGTAAGCAAGCGCGGTCTTCGTCAGAGTGGCACTTCTGTTTTGAGCCAAAAAGCGAAGGAGTGAACGGGGAACCGGGATCGGTCGCTTGGAGCTCCGCCGGCAAGAGAGCGCATCAAGCCATTCTTCAGAACCCGGCAACGGTGTTTTGGTGATCTTGATTTGGCTTTCAGCAAACTCAACCAACCCGATGCGTTTTAGAACTTTCAAGGCGCGCTTGATGCTGGCCTCTTTAATAGCCGTAACGCGCGCCAGTTCAGCGATTCTGTAGCAAGGGATAGTTTTAGTTGGGCGGCGACGTTTCGCGGCGTGGCGAGCCGCTGCTTCGCGCACAGCCACCATCACGAAGCACGCAAGATATACCCGAAAGCTTTCGTGGGTTATCTCACCCCTTTCCAGAATGAAAAATGCGTTCGCCAATTGTATTGGCGTAATCGTTTTGTAGCCGGATTGCATGCTGCCTCCATTAATTTTCACAGGCAACACCTCCCCTGTGCCTTCCGTGCGGAATGCCCATTGTGAAAACTTGGAAATGGAGTTATGAAGAAAGTCTGTTCTCTTTCTTCGTTTTTTGCTGCATTCCCCGTTTTCGGGAATTTTGAAAAACCAGCGCTTCAACGCTGGTTTTTTTATTGCCCAATTTTAATTCACTTAAAGCGCGCTTTCCGACTTCTGACAATAGTGATTCGGATCTGCCTCACTTGGCCAAATGGACATCTGGCCAAGTGAGGCAAAAATCGACCAACTGGCCATTTGGCTAAGTCAAAGAAATGGGATTGCGATCCAGTGGTTGCCCATGCGATATGGCCAGAGGGACATTTGGCTAAATGAGTTTTCACTTGGCCAACCATCCCTTTGGCTAAATGAGAAAAAAGTGAGGGGAGCATGGATACGGAGCGGCTGATCGAACGGAAAACCGCCGTGATCGCGGTCGGCAATCAGAAAGGAGGCGTTGGAAAAACAACAAACACGATCCAATTGGCGGGTGCTTTGGCAGAAAGAGGACGACTTTCGCTCATCATTGATCTGGACATGACTTCGGGTGCGACCAAAGCGCTGCGTGCTCCGACAGAGGGTTGGAACAGTTCCTTTGAACTGCTCACTGGTGTGGAGAACGCGGAAGACACAATTATTCGCAACGATGAAGAGGAAGTTCCATTGCCCCCAAGTGTTCATCTGGTGCCCAGTTCTCGGAAACTCATCGAACTCGATACTTTCCTGGCACAAAACCCGTGGGTTATTCAACAAGATCTTCTGGTGGAACCGATCAATCGGCTGCGCGGTCGTTACGATTATATTTTTCTCGATACACCGCCGCAGAAAACCAAGACAACTATTCCAGCGCTCAAGGTTGCAGACTTCGTTTTGTTAACCGCGATGCCCGATCACCTTGCCGTCAGTGCTCTGGGCGACGCTTTACAAGACATCGCCACTGCGCAGAAACGGGCCAACCCAGATCTAACACTCCTTGGCGTGATTGTTTGTGCAATGCCCAGTCCGAAAACTAGGCTGGCGCGAGAATTGGTTTCCTACGTCGAACGAACTTGCGTTGATCCGCAGGGCTGCACGTTGAAATTCAAGACTGAAATCACCCGTAGCGTGGTGCTGCAAGAGGCGCAAAAGGAGGGCAAAACAATTTTCCAATACAAAGGAGATCATCCGGTTGCTGATCAATATCGAGCGGCGGCTCGCGAGCTTGAGGGACGCATTGAAGCATTGCGGACACCAGCAGCCGCACCGCAGGAGGAGGCTGCCAATGCCTAGAAAACGCTATGAGGAATCACCCTACGATCCAATTGCAGCTGACCTCGCCAGGGAAGTGGCGGCAGCAGGCAGAACTCCAGCTGTTGCAGTCACGCCTCCACCGCAGAAGGCAATGTTCTCAGCATCAAAATCGGGAGATGAAACAAAGGGACTGCTCCGCAGGTTGCCACGTAACATCGAACCGCTCGTCACAAAGCGGTTCCAACTGACCCGCAAGGAAGATGATGACATAAACACGTTTCTTTTAAGGCTACAGGCGAAAGCCGGAACTAAAGTGACATTTAGCGTAGTGGTTCGAGCGGCTTTAAATGTGATGATGCAGGCTGAGGAACAGATCGTGCGGGAAATCGGAGATAGATTCCCGCAAGATTGCCCGTCCACGCATGACAGCATCGGAATGGGGGAATTCGAAGACCGCTGGTCTCGCTGTCTGGCGCGAGCACTGCGGAAATTACCTCACACCCAGAATGCTTCATCATGGTCATCATGAAACGGCTTGTCGGAGACAAACTTAGGAAATTTTCTAAGCCTGTTGAAGTTCCTCCCGGTGTGTTACGTCTGTGGAAATGGAGAAAGATGGTTTTTCTCCGCATTGTCAGTGCAGCGCTAACCGCGTTCTCTGACTTTGTTCAGAGGGACACGGGCGCCCGGTAAACCGATTTCACCAATCGGCTAAGGGGGCGGACTTAATCACCCGCCACGCCCGTGTTCCGTAGAGCTGGATTGCCATGAGAGTGGCCCGTCCAGTTCGAGGGAGGCTTCTGAAAGTAATCCCGCGTTTTTTCAAGCGGAGTAATCTTCAGCTTCTATCCCATAGCGATTTTCAAGTCGTGCAAAAAAGCAGTTGAACACGGGCGAACGGGACACGCCTTGAGATGTAATGCTCAAGGTCGGTCAGATTCAAAGCGGGTGAGAAGTGAAATTCAAATCCCCTGCGTGGGATTCGCGACCAAGTTCATGTCGCCAGGCATGAACGGTTCGTTTAACACGCACTGGCGTCGGGAGTCTGGCTGTGGCGACACAGACCAGCCGGAAGTTGACCACTTCCGGGTTCCTCAGAAATGGAGGACGCGAAAAGCTCAACGATGAAAGGGGCGATAAGCCCTTGCCAGTCAGTTCAAGTGGAGACGGAGCCGAACAGGAAAAATCCATCCAGAAATAGGTAAGAGGAAGCTTCTGTATTCTGTCCTCTGAAATGGGATTCAAAGAATCCGTAAATGTTTCTCACGCCGGGAGGCGCGGGATTCTTCTGAGTGGGCCGGATAAAATGCCCTGACCAACGTGAACACTTGAACGAAGAGTCTGAATAACCGTGCAAGGAATGCAGCTGCCGGAGTGATTGCCGGTGCCGAATGTCAATCGGTGGCAAAAACGCTGCAATTCTGATGAGAGTGCCTCAAGTAGGATTGAGCAAATGCTCAACGCACCTTTGGCAAGGCTGTCAAAGTGGCGTGCGCGTGCTTACGGGTGGTGCCGGAGCGCAATGCACACACGAAAGAGGTGACGGGATTATATCCCTCTGAACAAAGTCCGGGCTGGTGGTTTGATGCCACCAGCCCGGTCGTCAAACGACAAACGAGATTGTGGGCAAACGAGGAATCACTGGAACGTGGAGCGTCGTTTGCGGGCAACGCATAGAAAGGAGCGGCATGAATAGCGGATGAGGTCACATTTCTGGTGTTGCGCTACCGCAATACTGGAATACAGCAGCGCGCATGCGTCGACTGCCTGAGAAACCGGCGCGAAAGCGCGAATAAACGGTTTTGAAGGCAGGGGAGCTGCGCTACCGGCAAACTTTTTTCACAACCGGTCACGGTTGCCACGAAGGTTTGTTTCTCCAGGGCTTTGGGGAATTGTGCCGCAAAACAATTCCCAACTTTATTTCTTTTGAGGGCAAGGTGTATCGCTGCGAAGCGGCAAGCATCGAGGGGTTTGTTCAGCAAATTGCTGTGAGCTATCTGCTCAATGGGTATTTTCATGTTGTGCTTGGACGAATACCTGAGGACAAGAGTTCTGCCGCCGTCGATTCAACTCTGATTCAGCGTTATCAGATCAACATCTCCAAATGGACGCGAGCACGACTCAAAAAGCGGGGGAGGGCGGGAGTTCAATATCTGCGATACGGAAGATTATTTGTCATCGTAGCAACTGAGGGGGAGCACCGCTTTTTCGAGCGGGAGCGAAGTTGTGACGTTCGCCGCACAGGGCTTGAATGCTTTGGCTACCAAATCAATTGTTACCGACGCTCAAGCGGCAAGTGGCATCCCTCGGTTACCATTGCGCCGCGCAAATTCAAAGAGTTGAGACGGAAATTTCAAAGAAGCGCGCTGCGCTGTCGCGAGACTGAGATTGAGAAAAAACTGAGAGCTTTGCCCTTTGCGCCCTTCGCGGGTGTGGTGCGGCAGTATGTTTCGCTATTGAACACAGTCAATCGTCGACGCAAGAGGGCGGGGATGGTGTTAATCTCGGCCTCCTGCATACGTAGACGCCGAAAACCCGTGCGCGTTTTCGCGTAAATGTCTGCTTACGAGAAGGTTCTCTCTCTGGCACCTTAAATGCGGCTGGACCGTGGTAGCCGCCAAGGTCGTCAGGTGCTCGGATTACTGGACTTCCGGGGAAAGCCATTTTGTGATATTCTGATTGAAGAAATTTCGGTAAGGTCTAAGCGTATTTAGAGGGCTGCAAATGAATGCAACGATTGAAGTGAATTCTGAGATCGCGAAAAAATTGCTCTTGCTCGCAAAAAGCAAGGGAGTATCCGTCGATGAACTCCTTTTGGTTCATGTGCCGGGCTTGAATTCAAACGGTAGCATCGCAACATCGCCAAACATGGATAAGCTCGGCGAGTATCGCGCCTGGGTGAATCAATTCTCCACCGTGGGAGCGGGGTTGTCCGACGAGGCGATCAGTCGCGCGTCCATGTATCCTGACCGCTAGTAATGGCGCATCTTCTCGATTCAAACGTCCTCATTCGCCAATTTGATGTTGCCAGTCCGCAGCGGGCGCAAGCTCTGTCCTCCGTTGAAGACCTGATCAAAGCGCGCGAAGACGTTATTATCTTTCCGCAGGTAGTGATTGAGTTCTGGTCCGTTGCCACACGTCCCGTCAATGTCAACGGGCTTGGTTGGACGCCTGCGCAGGCTGACGCAGCGATCAATAACCTCCCCTCCACGATTCGACTCATTCCTGAAACTCCGACAATTTTTGAGGAATGGCGCAGGCTGGTTGTCACCCTGGGCGTTTTGGGAAAGAATGTTCACGATGCCAAATTGGTTGCAGCGATGAACGTGCATCGAATTAGTCACGTCCTTACGTTCAACGAAGCAGATTTTCGGCGTTACCCCGGAATCGTGGTTGTGGGACCGACCTGATCTGCGCACTAATGTTGAGACCTTATTGACCCGGAACTACCCGAATCCATCGCACTTACTAACGAATCAACGAATCGACCTGAATCAGAAAAATGGCCCGGCCTGGGCATTCTGAAGCGGCGCGACGGAAACTGATCGCGCGACAACCAGAAACGATTTCCGGTTCATGACGCTCCTTCCCCGAAGCCCTGGAAACCCGAAACTTTTAGACCCCTCCGTAACGGGGACCTCACCTTGACCGCCTCGCCCTCCGCCAAGAGGGGCCACCCAGGAATTGTGGCAACTGCATTTAGGAAACCTAAAACTTTTGGATACCGTTACGGGGGAGACCTTGACGGCCTCGCCCGTAGCCATAACACTGGCTGCCGCGCAATTGCTTGACTTATGCACCACGCGTTTTTTCATCCGGCAGTTTTACCACGAATTCTGCTGCCCGCCGTTATCATTTGAGCTGTTCTATGTTGCCTGACTTTCCAAAGGCAAAAGCGCTCATTGAGAAGCGCCATCGGAAGTGCTTTCGTGATGCTCATTCGAGCATGCTTGGTCCCTTCAGGGACATGCCGCAATCCCCTGTCCATGAAGGCCATCGGGTTGCGCTCATTCGGGAAGACGGGACATTTGACGAAATGCAATGGAAGACGCTGAAGGCTTCCGAAAGAATAGATTTAGATGAAGTCGAGAACTGGACGGAGGATCAAATCTACGCACACTACAAACGCATGGCGGAGCAAATGGCCTTTCAACAGGCGAAGATGACCTACGAGGAAATCGACAAAGCGGTGAAGAGTGTCGGTAATGAGGTTTCGATGAACGGACCGCCAAGCGCTGAAGGCATCTTGAAAACCTTTGAAAAGATACAGATCGAATTCCAAGACGATGGGAAGCACGTTCCATTGACATGGGTCTGTTCGCTCGAAGCGAGACCTCAATTCGAGCGTGCGCTTCAGCAACTAGAATCAAACCCAGCATTGCGACAGCGCTTCGAAGAGTTGATGCAACGAAAGCAGATCGAATGGCGTGAACGAGAGAGCGCTCGAAAATTGGTTGGATAACGCCAATGAACGGGCGTTCCAGATTCCCTTTTGCCACAGTATTGCAGCAGAGGGATACCAGGTCGTGCACATGTCGCGGCACTGCGCTATGGAGATGGGCAAGGACATTCTCGCCATTGACCCGAAAGGCGTTCCGTGCGCGTTTCAACTTAAGAACGCCGCTGGCAAGCAGATGACACTCTCCAAATGGCGCGACGATTTGGAGAAACAAATCGTCGCCTTAGTCCATAACCAAATCGTCCACCCAGCAATCTCAAGTGACAAACCCCACCGCGCCTTTGTAGTCATCAACGGTGAGCTTTCTGAGGAGGTCGCGCGTTCGATTGATGATTTCAACCGTGGCCTAAGGGGTAGGCCCAAGCTTACCGTAATCGTTCGAGGTCAACTTCTCGATAAATTCAAGAAACTTGGGGCAAATTTTTGGCCGTCAGAGATTTCGACCGAGTTTAAGTTGTTCCTCGAAATCTTCCTTACGAACGGAAGGGAGAATTTACCCAAGGCGAAGTTCGCCGAATTGATGGAATCGGCTCTCAAACTTGAAGAAAAACGAGAAAAAGTAACCACCGCCGTTCAAACGCGGAGGTTGGCGGCGACCGCAATCCTCTGTTCCTACGCGCTGAACCCATTTCAGAAGTGTGAGAATCACCTGGCAGAGTTTGAAGCCTGGACTATTTTGTTTTCTTGCGTGATTGGCTTCGCGGAACGGAACAAGCTTTCAAGTAGGGTGTGGCATCCAGTCGCAGCCCTAGTTTCGAATTCCATGTTCAACGCTTTAGGCAGGCTCTGTGACGAAACCTCGAAGCGAAAGCGGCTAATTGAAGGTGATGCACTCACTGACCGACACGTGCAGCGTGTTCGTGTCACCGCGTTGGTCGGACTGTTTGCGCTTTATGCGATGTGGCGGCGTTGTCTCGGCATCGAGCCTGACGAAACCGATCAATTCCTACGAAAGTTTAATCTCGAACGATCGAACCAGCTCTGGTTTTGGGGAGAAGCTGCCGCACCTCATTTTCTCGCGGCCTATTTCTATCGCCGAACAATCGATGCGTCACTTTCGACGGAGGGCTTGCTCACAGCGATTGTGCGAGGAATATGCGCACGGAATTGTCCTCGTGGGGAAACGGGATTTCCTTCTCCTTATTACGATAGCGAGGAGGTGTTGCTCCACTTGATGGGGGACGAAGAGAACCAAATCAAGGAGAGTTTCAATGGATCTTCGTATGCGCTTGAAGCCTTCTGGCATTTGCTTGTCCGGTGTAATCAGAAGCAAACCGCAACCCTTCTGTGGCCAGGCGTTTCCCGCGTCGCTTTCGACAAGTTCGAACCCGAAGCACCGTGGCGATTCTTCCAATGGCGGGCACGAAGAGGTCTCACCACGCAACGGCTTCACAATCCAACGCAGCGATGGGCTGATCTTGTTTCTGAGGCGTCAGATGCGTCAGGCAAAGAATTGCCACGCAGCATTCGTTCCTTCTTGATCGAAACGCTGGGGTTTCTGCTCGTCTATCCCCATCGGTTTACCGCGTCTGCAGTTCGGTGGTTGGATTTCCATTTGTGAGTTGACGCTCAAGGCGAGCATCTCGGCTTCACACAATGAAAGTCTCGAACCTCATCCGGTATTGTTTGGATAGTTTTGTATCCACTAGCTCAAGTAGTAACTGCGCTTTAAGCCACTGGCTTACCAGTATCCGCTCGGGATCCTTGTTCTCGTTGATCTTGCCTTGAATATACTCACGCACGGCAGTATGCGCTTGCGCCGTCTCAGGAGTAGTCTCCAGCTTTAGAGCCATGAAGGCGGATACTATCTTATCCACCGTGACTGTTGTTCGCCTCTTTCCAAGCATGACATGATATCTGTTCGTTCCATACATGGGGGTTGTCTCCTTCAAGGCACGGATACTATAATATCCATATAATTTCAATCCCTACGCCTGGCGCTTCATTTTTTTAGAGAAGCCGTTCACAAATCAGTTTGCGAAAGGTTTCTTTCGCAAGGTATTTTGTAGTTCGGAGGGTAGAATATGAGGGACCTTCAGGGCGAAAATGGGGTGCAAATCACCTTGCGAAATAATTTGGGGGCGTCTCTTGGTGGAGAACAACATCTCAGGGATTGGGTTGAAGCCTACTTTGCAGTCGAGGTAACAACCCTCGATTCGTCGCGAAAGGTGCAAAGGCGGGACTTGGAATTATTTTTGCGCTTCTTTGAGGACGAAACCAAAGACACGGCAATCGACAACTGGACGCCTCGCCTGTCTCAGGCGTTTTTGAATTCATTGCGTGGGACGGTGAGGGAAGGAGGCGTGAGGCAGTGGAACGACCGGACGATTAACCGGATTCTCGCGCACATCAAAACGTTCTCTAAGTGGGTGAACCGAGTGCGCCCGTTTGCGCTCGGCGATCCGATGGAAAAGATTCGTGCGCTCGCTTTGACGAGTTTGCTTTCGATTGAACGCGCGCTGACGCCGACTGAGAGGCGGCGGATTTTGGATGCGGCGGATTTGCTCTTGAAGAACGGGGGGAGATCGAAGGATCGGAATCGGTTTAAGGGGGAGGAGGGGAGGCCGGTAAGGAAGGGATATCGGCCCTACAGGAATAGGGCGGTGGTTTATGCGCTCATCGAGACGGGGATGCGTCGGGCGGCGGTTGCGGGATTGTTGCTCGATAACGTGGACTTTAAAGAAAAACGCCTTACCGTCGTTGAGAAGGGGGCAGTCACGCACGTTTACAAAATTTCACGAGACGGAATTGCAGCAATCTCCGATTACCTGGAAAGGGAGCGCGGGCAGGATGCAGAACATTTCAATGCGCGTGAGGTTTTTCTTGCCGCGCGTTCGAGCCGGAATCAACGCGGGCGCTTGCACAACAATGCGATCAACGATATTTGGAATCAGGTGTGTCAGTCGGCAGACGTGAAGGATAAGACTCCACATTCAGCTCGCCATTCGATGGGCAAGTTCTTGATGGAACGAACCGGAAATATTGAGGCGGTTCAGCGGCAGTTGGGCCACCGCAACGCAGGTTACAGTCTGCAGTATTCGAGAATCACTGAGCGGGAACTGGAAGCAGTATTAGAAAAGCGGGCCTAGAGGCGCGTCCACTCGATAAGCATCGAGCTTCCCGGACAATGCCAACTCCACTTTGGGCTTACTGTCACCGAGAGTTTATGCAGTTCAGCAAAGCCAACGATCTCGTCTGCATCGACGCTGTAAGGCTGCGATGTCCAAATCACTTTGGAAGGGCCTCGAAACATCTGACCGTGATCATCCCCCGGAAACCCTGTGGGGCGACGGCGCTCTTTTGAGAGCGCCCAAGGATTGTTCTCTAAACCCTCGGCAGCAACTCCTCGCAATTCGCAGAACATTTTTAGGAGTGTTGATTTGCCGATTGTGATTTTGGCTTTGTCTTCGCGCTCCCCTGACGCCATCAATTCGGCAATGTCGTTGTGAAGCCGCTGGAACTCCTCGGGCGGATCTTCCGCGGCTGGTAGTTCGCGCGGTTTAACAAAAGAAGGTATGAGGAGATTTTTGTCGCCGCAGCGATAGAGGCCGGGCTCACGACCCGCGACAGGATACACCACCACAGGGTTGCTTGCGGCTTCTAAGCCAAGCTGCGTCAGTCCTGATCTCCCGCTCCTTTGTCTGGCGTAATATCCAAAATGCTTGGCTGGAATACGCCGAAAAGACTTGTCCTCCATTTGCAGCCAGATTGGTCCGGAGACATTGTTTCTTACTTCCGATACGGCTAGCGGGGCCGGTGTGATTTGTTCAAGAGTTTGCATTATTAAGAGGCTTTGCCTAACTTTCTAAGACTACAAGCTGATTCCCAAGAATATTCCCAAAAGTGCCCAATTAACGTCAAATGCTGTCACACACCATATTAGAGTCAAACACAGAGCCATTAGTACTATGGTGAGGTGCTTCTTAATTCCAATTGGTGTCCCTTTCTTAGAAGAAATCGTTAGACAATAAAAAACTGGAAATACCAAGAATAAGGGTGCAAATACATAAAAAATCGCTTTATTAGACCAGTGAACATTCCTGGCAAGTATGGTCCAAGGTATAGATGCGACAAGAAGCCCCGCAAATGCAAACGCCAACTTAACCCAGATTGTCATTTGTACTCCGTCAATCAGAGGGATAATAAGGACTGCCTGTAACCTTGCCAACGTGCAAGAAATCCACAAGTCGTTGGTCGATCTGTTTTATCAATTCCACTTGGTAGCCAGTGTCTGAAAAATAACGATGAAACATGAAGATCGTGGGCATTGGTGAATATTCCTTATTGTCTGGCCCATCGGGATCAGCACTGGCCCCTAGCTCCCATTGTGTCTTCAACTTACCATCCTCTGTATTGAAACGAAATCTTACAAATACCCAGGGAAGCTCTCGGCGATTTAGCTCTTCGAAACCACTTTGAGCACTTGCTCCGGCGCGGACTTTTGTAAGATAGTAAAATTCTGTGCTGCCGATACTTCCTACAGCCTTTCCGCTGTCTTCGTGCCTAATCCCATTGAGGTCGGGTGCACCGAGATAACCGAGTAAACATGGGGCGGGAGTCTCTCCAGCATAATCAACCAATTGGCCAATTACCATAGGTAAACTGCTCAATTTACGATTGCGGTCAATATCGTATCTAAATTGACAACGTGAGAACAATCTATAGTGCCTGTCACCATCAAGCCCAAACGCATTAACGGCAGTGTCATTAGGAACTACATCCAATACGGGATTAATATTTGCGGTCGTATTAATAATTCGATAATTGACATAAAGTCTGTCTCCATTGTTTTCGGGCACATCATCGAAATCTTGGAGCAACAAACGGAATGCAATTTCCGGACACTCAAAATGATCGATAGTCGAAGCATCGACATTAACCGTGGGGATAGTAGGCTCCTCCAGAATTGCTCCGACCACAAAATACTCCTCAGTTCGGATTCCAATCTGTTGATCGAATGCGGCAACAGCGGTGGGGCCAACCTGACATTTAATGCGCCATTTGCCGGGTTTCCATTTTAGCCACTTTTGCGGCCCATTGTGTTCGTCGGTCGCAATTTTCCATTCGTGTTGTCCTAGGCCCGTGGGACCAGCCACGATTTCACCACTAGGGCCTTCTGCTGTCCATGTAAATATTGTGGTAGTCGAAGGCTGTAAGTTTCTAATGTCCCAACTTACCATGTCGCCGGTAGATTCACCCGCGTAGAGCGATGTCTGGCCGATTAGTAGTTTGCTATTTGCCCATGTCATTTCTGGATTATCCCTCTTTGCCACCCTTTGCTCGATTGCGGGTAAGAAATATGCTAAAATAGTTTCACCACCCGTTCGATTCTGGGTTCTGAATGCCAGCATCGGAGCGTCGCCATCGCATAGTGGATAATGCAAAGCGAAATCTTCACAAAGTGAACCATCAGGAAGGGGTTGATCGGAACGTGCAACGGAGATGAAGGGGCCAGGAGCGGGGATCGCTAATGTCCACAATGTTGTGCTAAATATCGCGCTTGCAAAGCTTGCGCTCGTTGGAGTGTGCACAAGAAATACTATATTTCCCTCACGGGATGCGGAAATTCTTGCGTCTGGAACGAACGCTGTAAATGGCCCGATATCTTCTCCGAACTCGACCACGCCGTTTCCGTTAGTATCGTTCCAAGTTTCTCCAGGATCCAATTGACCATTCCCCGCTAGCCCAGCAATACGGACAAGCTTAGCTTGTGTGACATTGGCTGAGGTGATCGCGCTTGTATGCACAAGCGCAAAAATGCCAGGTCCTGTTGAGCCGATGTCTGAGTTGGTTGGCCCGGTATAGTTTGCATAAAATGCGACAATTCTGCCATCGGAGCTAATCCCCGGGCTCAAGCCTAAATCGGAAAAACTGTTTGCGCTCGATGCAATACGAGAAATCTGCCGATTACCAATGTCCGGCAACCCTAAAAGGCGGATTGATCCTGTCGTAGCATCGCCCACTCGAATCACAACCGTGTCCGCATCGGAAACTGCAATGGATGTATATGGAGTGGTAGGGTTAAGGGGCGTTTTGGCGGTACCATTGGCCGTTTGACTTACGAGATAGCGAGTATTGCGATCTTGAGCAAAGAAAACAACACTACCGCGATTATTAATTGCAGTGCGAGAATCGATCAATTGAAATTCAGCAAGGGTATCTAAAGGCTCAGCAGCCGCTATGGTTTGATATTGTCCAGGAACATTGCCATTCCAAGCCTCCATGAATGTAGTGGTAATCACGCCCAAGGGCGAATTGTCGTGAAACGTTCGACGCACCACAATAATGTTGGCGTTATTGATTTGCAGCCCAGGCCCCAGCAATACCAACGTGGGATCTGCCGCCTGTGCGTCAGTGAGTACAGGAGTAGTCAGCCAGGAGCCATCATCCATTCTACGCATAGTAAAGATTTGATGATTCGTTCCACCGTTTCCGTTACTCAGTTCAGCGATGAAAGCGATGACACCATTGTCGTTAACCGATATTTCTGGGAAAATACGAATCAGGCCGGGAATTGCCGGTGGTGCCAACGCATTTGCGAGTTGGAACGCGCCTCCTCCTTCTGTAACACCCGTGCTTGATGGGACTGAGAGGACCTTTCGGCCTCCAAGCGCATGACCAAGTTCAACAGGTGTAGGGGAGGAAGCGGTATGCGGGGACCAACCGTGCCGATATTCCTCGAAGTTGGAGAGACCGTCCCCATCGCTGTCGGCATCCACATCAGAGCCGTTCAGTGGATTCATGATGTCGGAATATTTCAGTTCAAAAACATCATCAACTCCATCAAGATCGATATCACCTGGTTGGTCGTTGGAAAAACTCAGTATTCTGAAAAATGCAGTCGCAGCGTTTGTTCGCGTTGAGAAAACAGAATCACCGTTTCTTCCCAAAAGCATCGCTTCTGGAGTGGAACGTCCATTCAAAGTCTCGCTTCGGTTCAGAACATAGTAGCGGTTCGAAAGCGATTGAAAAGTGATAGTGATTTGCCCCGATTGACCAAAATGAATGGCGTCGATCCTGAGAGGCTGAGCGAAAGCTTTCCAAGTGCCTAGGACGAGGGTAAAAGTTAAGAGAAACGAATGGTGAACTCGCATACCTGCGGAATATTCGAGATGAGTGCGAGAATCAAGCCCGGAATTGGTGAGCAACCTTTGCAAATGGTCGCCTGTAAAATGCGCGGGCATGCGCAAAATCGTGAAGATGCGGGCGCGCAGGTAAATGGATGTGTCAGTGCGACTGCCAGTGAAAGCACTAAGAGAGTTAGATTAGGCAGTGACCGAGTTACGCCATTTACTGGCTTGAAGTCCCAATAAATCCGCTTATTCTCAACTAGTCGTATCGGTAACCACGGCCCGATTCCGACCCTCGCCTCCAACGATTTACGCAAAATCCTCCTTCTTAGGCGAGAGATGAAAACCGACCCTGGCCTTTTCCTCTGAGGGGGGAGATTCCGATCGCTCCCCCGTGGGATCACGGGGCCAATTTCGGCTCGCTGAGCACCGTCGTAAAATCCCATACTCGGGATGTGTCCGAGTCCCATCCAGAGCAAGAACGACGGTCGCCGCAGCCACCTATCTTCACCACAACGCACTGGAGTGTTGTGGTGATGGCGGGAAAGATCGAGTCGGCGGGCGCGGAACAGGCACTCAATCAACTCTGCCGCACCTATTGGTATCCGCTTTACGCCTTCGTCCGCCGAAAGGGCCACAGCCCTCAAGACGCGCAGGATCTCACGCAAGCGTTTTTCGCCCGGCTGCTGGAGAAGAACTACGTCGCACAGGCTGACCGTGAGCGGGGACGATTCCGGACGTTCCTATTGGCCGCGCTCACCCACTTCCTCGCCGACGAGTGGGACAAGGCGCGGCGGCTGAAGCGCGGCGGCGGTCGGGAAATCATCTCGTTTGACGCGGCTTCGGCAGAGGAACGCTACCGGCTGGAGCCGATCGATCAGCTCGACGCGGCCAAACTCTACGAGCGCCGCTGGGTCACGACGCTCTTCGACCAGATGCTCGCGCGGTTAGAACAGGAGTTTCGCGACTCTGACAAGGGAGAACTATTCGACTGCCTGAAGAATTCACTACTGGCCGATTCAGACAGCCTAAGCTATGCCGTGCTTGGCAGGCGCCTTGGCTTAAAGGAAGACGCGGTGAAGCAGGCCGTGCATCGGATGCGACGACGTTACCGCGAACTATTTCGTGAGGAGATCGCGCAGACCGTAGCCGGACCGGGCGAGATGGACGATGAGTTAAAGCACGTCTTCGCGGTGTTGAGCGGGGAGACGTGATGCGTGACGGGTAAAACAGGGGCCGACCTCAACTTCACGCAGCACGCATCATTTCCGTCACTTTGCGCCCGTTTTGCCTCAGAAGACAATGGAAGCCGTGACTGGCGAACCCACATCGAAATCGATCTGCCCAAGCTGCGGTGCGATCATCCCGCCCGACGCGCCGCATGGCTATTGTCTGAAATGCCTCTTCGCCCTTGGCACTGCGGAGCCTGATTCTGTGGCGAAGGAATCGGCCTCTCAACCCGAAAGCCCCAATGCTCAGTCCGTGCCCCTCCGCTCTTTCGGCGACTACGAACTGTTCGAAGAAGTCGCTCGCGGCGGCATGGGCGTCGTTTACAAATCGCGGCAGAAGAGCCTGGGCCGCGTAGTCGCGGTGAAAATGCTCTTGTTCGGCGAGCAGTCGGGCAAGGAAGTCGTACAACGGTTCCGGGTGGAAGCGGCGGCCACAGCCAGCCTCCAACACCCGAACATCGTCGCCATCCACGAAGTGAGCGCGCACGAGGGGCAGCCGTTCTTCGTTATGGATTTCATCGAGGGCCAAAGCCTCGCCCGACTCGCCGCCGGCCAGCCCTTGCCGGCAACCCGCGCCGCGCGCTACGTCAAGATCGTTGCCGAGGCCATCCACTACGCGCACGAATGCGGCATCCTGCACCGCGACCTCAAGCCGTCTAATGTGCTCGTCGACCGGTTGGACCAACCGCGCGTGACCGATTTCGGCCTCGCCAAGCGCCTCCATCACGACAGCGAACTGACCTTGAGCGGCCAGGTGCTCGGGTCGCCCAACTATATGGCCCCGGAGCAGGCCGCCGCCAAACGCGGGCTAGTTGGCCGACGCAGCGACGTGTATTCGCTAGGCGCAATTCTCTATCACCTGCTCACGGGCCGCCCGCCGTTCGTGTGTGAGACGCTCACTGACACGTTGCAGGACGTGGTGAACAGGGAGCCGGTCTCGCCGCGTCTGCTCAATCCCAGCATTCCGCGCGACCTGGAAATCCTCTGCCTGAAATGCCTGGAGAAAGAGCCGGCGCGACGCTATTCCACAGCGGAGGCGCTTGCGGAAGATCTCGACCGCTTCTTGCGCAACGAACCGATTCAGGCTCGTCCCGTCAGCCACTTGGAAAAACTCTGGCGCTGGTGCCGGCGAAAACCAGTTATGGCTTCCCTTGGTGCCGCGACGCTTTTTTTGCTGCTCGCAGTGGCGGTCGGCTCACCGATCGCCATCTATCGCATCAATGATGAACGGCGACGGGCGGAGCGAGAAGAATTGGCTGCTCGTGAAAAAGCCTATGCTTCGGACATGAATCGCGTCCAGCGCGCGCTGGAGTTAAACAACGTCCGCGGCGCTTTGGCGTTGTTAAATCGCTACAGGCCGGAGGACAAATCCAAAATGGAACTGCGCGGCTGGGAATGGCGTTACTTGTGGAATCAATGCCAGAGCGACGCCACCGTGTTTTGCAAAATGACGAACGGGATCAGTGCGCTGGCGGTTTCTCATGATGGGGCGTGGCTGGCGGTCGGGTTAGGTGGAACAGGCGTGTCGGTCTGGGACCTGGTAACACGCCAAGAGATCACTCGCCTGCCTGCGCACAGCTTCACCGTCCGCGTCGCTATTTCTCCACGGGATCCCGTGTTGGCCTATTCGGTGGAACCGGGCTTCGGAGCCACTGACGGCCCATATAGTATACAGCTGTGGAACGTAGCGACGCGGCAGAGCGTGACGAATCTTTTGCTAGGCGGCAGCTGTTATGGATTGGCGTTTGCTGAGGATGGGAGAACCTTGGTGACGTCCACTCAACATCCAGACAACCGAATCACGCTCTGGCGGGTCGCGGACGGGAGGAAGCTGGCAGCTTATTCGGCGCCTCAGACCGGGACAGGAGAAGGAACGCCGTTCGCAGTTGCGCGGGATCTGAGCGTCGCAGTTCATGCGACTGAGGACGACCACGTGCGCGTGATTGACTTGGCAACGGGTGAAGAGCGCTGGAAGAAAAAGGCGACGGATGATTATGTTCTGTCTCTCGCCCTCTCGCCGGACGGAAAGTTGCTTGCCTCCGGTCTCGGTTACGGTGAGTCGGCTATCATTCTTTGGGACGTTGCGTCCGGGATGGAGCTCGGGCGACTGGAGGGTCACTACGGTGGTGTCATGCAGTTGATATTTTGGCCGGATGGGAAAACCCTCGCATCAGCCGGCGGTCAAACGGTTCGGTTGTGGGACGTGACAAACCCGGCAAGGGGGCGATTATTGAGCACACTTCAAGGCCACAACGAATCTGCGAATTCGGTCGCGTTACTGCCCGACAATACGACGTTGGTGAGCGGTTCCGTGGATCGTACTGTTCGAATCTGGAACACGGCCGCGAGCCGGCGTGAACGAAAGCACCTCACGTTGCCGATACCAGTGGGTCTTTGGCGTTTTGCTCCGGACAGCAAGTCGGTAGTAACTCTGGACTTTCAATGCCACGTGACGCGGTGGCAAGGAATCGATTTTCAGGAAGCGCAACTGTTGCTGGAGTTGGGCACGAATGTAGACGAGGCGTGCATTTCTGCGGATGGCCGCTGGCTGGCCGCGAGTTGGACCGGTGGCGAAGTCCGGGTCTGGGATTTGCAAAGTCGCGACCGCTTATGCGAATTCACCGCAAACGCGAAATCGGCCGTTCCATGGCAGTTTCTGGAGGACGGGAGCAAGTTGATGATCGTTCATCGGGATAATAACTCCCTGCACGAATGGGATCTGAAAACGCGAAAGGAAGCGCGGTCCTGGCCGAGCGCGCCGGGCGGCTGCAACCGAGCGTTCTCGCTGGATGGGCATTGGTGTCTCACGTCGATCATCCATCCGAACGCTACCAGCACTTCGCTCCTCGATCTAACCACTGGTGGCGAGACGAAGTTTAGTCGGGGTTGGCATCCGGCAGCGTCGTTTTCTCCTGACAGCAAGCTCTTTGCGATCGGCGGGTGGGGAAGGACAGCCCGGCTGTGGGAG